>Ga0208456_1000019_pt1 | contig 211142 bp, 230 predicted proteins | sample June2015DPH_4_10_2_FD_184691 | JGI IMG/M metagenome (GOLD analysis project Ga0208456, IMG submission 184691) | Peatland microbial communities from SPRUCE experiment site at the Marcell Experimental Forest, Minnesota, USA - June2015DPH_4_100... | ecosystem: Environmental > Terrestrial > Soil >... | reverse complement strand
TCGCGACTGCTGCGCCCCGTAGGACCTGGGCCCTTGTCTCAGTGCCCATCTCCGGGCTCCCGCTCCCACGGCCCGCACCGGTAAAAGGCTTGGTGAGCCATTACCTCACCAACAACCTGATCGGTCGCGGCCCCATCCTTGGGCGGTGCCAAAGAGCATAACTTTAGCGTCTTTTAGGTGAAAACTCATTCCAGAGATCTTCGCCTATCGAGAATTAGCCCCAGTTTCCCGGGGGTGTTCTCGTCCCAAGGGCAGGTTAGCCACGTGTTACTGAGCTGTGTGCCGCGCTCCCAAATTGGCTAGGAAGCGCACGACTAGCATGTCTTAGTCCTATCCCGATAGCAGTGGGGTCCGGCAGGATCAACCGGAGTTATGACACTCCAATGTTGAATCTGCGGAACTTGTTGTTTTTGTGTGGTACGTTCTACACTTTATCGCATGATTTGTGCCTAACTGGATTTGGAGGGAAAAACATTCCACTCAATACGTCAAAGCCCAATTCAGACCTAACTGAGCAATTAATCAGGTCCACATTCGTGTCCCCGCAATTGGAGGCCAACTCCGTCATTCCTGCAAGGCAATCGCCGTTTCGGTAGGGGTTGAGCCGCCGCCATGTGAAAACTGCGGGGCTAGCAATTATAGCTGAATTCTATCAGAAGCACGTTTATCCGATATAAACATTTCTTTAACATTAAAATAAACATTATCCTGTGAACCGCTGACCATCAGAGTCTACGTGTTCATACCGTTAAGTGAATTTTTTTGCCGATTGCTCCAAAAAATGGGGATAAATCGTCTTTATCAGTAATTAAATTGGTTACCAGCCTTTACTACCGCTACTTCTCACGTGCGCTTCTGAGCAGTGCCTATCATAATCTTCTCTTGAGTTGAAGGTTTTGTTGTCAGCTTCGCATAGGAATTTGCCGTCTGAAGTCATTTTGGGCTCCATACTTGAAGAACGCGTGTTCCTAGACAAGAACATTCACCTCCATACATGCGAGAGACAAAGAAGAGAAAGCGAAAAAACTCTTAAGGCTATGTGACTGTACCCACCCAACAATAACAGTTTTTAAAGCTCTACTGCTGCCTGCAGACGGGAGTTTTAAGGTTTTAAGCAAATGCTATATCATTTCTAATGAGGTTTCAGTTGCCAGTGTTTGAATGCAGAGTATGTGGTCGCTAAACACATACTGGATTATGAGGTTAGCTGTACTGGTGATGTTAAGCGTAGTGTGAAGAAGGCTCCTTGGTGGTTGCGGTAAAGCCATGATTGAAGCAGTTGAAGATTAAAATTGCGCTGTTTAAATTGGGTATCTTCAGCGTATAAAGTTGATAGTTAGCGAACACCTATTTTTAACGTTAATTTTTCCAAAATTTAAGCTTGCGTTTTTAGGAGCACACAACTACTTTATTACTTTTGCTTCTGCCGTTGTACCGCCGATCCGGGTTATCTTTATTTTCACGTGGTCTTTAGGCTTTGTATTGGCAACGTGTATTACTAAACCTTGAACTCTAGCTACGCCTTCCTCTTTTGGGCTCAACTCCACAATATCCACTTCCAATTCTTCCCCCACCTCAACAGGATACCGTTTAACACCCTTGCCGTGACCCCGTTTTCCCTCGTAACTACCACCTTGCCTTCTTGAATAACTCATAATAACCTACATTTCTCTTGCTACAAATATCTAATTATAAACAATAAGGTTCTGATGCTTAAGCGTTTTCACCAAGCACCCTTTCTAACCATGCAACTTTAGCTTAGGCTCTGATTTCTCAAAAAATTTAGATGCTAACTCGAAATGCCCAATGCATGTACGCTCTAAAATCCCCTGAAAGCACCAAAGAAGGCTCAACATAACAATGAAGGCTGCATTTCCTGCAGTTTTCTATTTTTTTCCACTCAAACCCAGAAACAGCATTTTTAATGCCAACTTCAAAGATAGAGACGCTGCTGGCATAATCATTGTGGACATAGCAAGGCAAAACTACGTTCCCGTAAGGATCAATGTTAACCATCGTCCACGGTTTGCACTGCCAGTTTTTCTCTTTAGCCATCACTTTGAAGTAATCGATTGAATTGACAATAGGGTAACCTTCTTGTTTCATTTCAATAAGTGTATGGGCTATTTTTGATATTTTACCAGTTTCAGGTGAGGACGCGTTGGCATTGCAATACTCGTGAGCTACGGCTATAGATATTTTTGTACCTAACTCTTTTGCCAGCTTAACCATGCTTTCTATCTCATCAACATTTTCAGCCATTATCGTTGTGTTGATGGTTACGGCAACTTTTTCTTTCGCCGCACTTATGCCTCGTACCGATTTTCTAAAGCTTCCCTCAACTCCTCTGATAGCGTCATGAGTTTTCTCTATGCCATCTAACGAAACATAAACAACACCGTTAATGTACGAAGCTATCTCGTCTATTCTGGATTCGAGTAAAGTACCGTTAGTTATCAGGCTTGTATGCAAAGGCAGAGAACGAGAAAAAGCAAGAATGTCCACTAAATCATTTCTCAAAAGAGGCTCTCCGCCTTCAAACGCGATTCCGCAGGCTCCCGAATCATAAACCTGTTTCAGAATTGCTTTTTCCTGGTCTATACTTGAATCTGGGCTGGGTCTTTTCCAGAAGGGGCACATTTTGCAGCGGAGATTGCAATTGTAGGTCACCTTATGCCCGCAGAAAAAAGGAACCTTTACATCAAATAAGTTTGAGATAAAGCCACGATAGATCCTCATCCCCAGCCAAAAGTTCTCTATGTAATGATGAATGTTTTTTTCTTCCACCGAATAGCTGGAAACCCGTCCCCATCCTCCAAGATCAGTTTGAACAGTCTGCGAGTTCACATAGATAAAAACAAGTACTTTTCTTTTTTGTTTTGCGAGAAAGGGGAATTTTGCTCGCTTTATTCTTCTTTCTTGAGTCCTTTCTTTATTCCTTTCCCAAGGTCATTTACGGCTTTAGCACCTTTCCTGATGCCTTTGCCGACTGCTTCTCCAGTTTTTTCAGCGGCACTTTCAACTTTTTTCTTCTCTTCAGGCATTCTATCACCTTCTATCGCTAAGTCGTCATTCACAGACTTAAGTGTGTGTGACTGTGAAGTCACAACAACATCTGGGCATCAACCGAGGTTTTGCTCAAGAATGGCTTATGTATAAGCGGAATTGAACTTTCCATGACAATGTAGTTCAAAAGTTCATTTTGCGATTAACGCTTTTGGACTCGCCGCGTCGATTACGTAGAATTTGGGGTCAGTAGTTTCTAAGTTGTGTGGTCTTTTATTACTACTTTAGCTGATTTTTCTTTAACTGATGCTATTCCTTTTGGCATCCCTCTTTGTATGTATTTAGCTCTCGTTTTTTGTCTTAAGGGTATTTGTGTGTGCTCAGCCTACCTACCCGGTCTACTAGATGAGCCTAATAGGCTCCAAATATGATTCAACATAGATGTGCATAGAACGAAGACCGCGCACTTTGCATGCAGAACGGTGCTTTTCAACATAGAAAAATCTGTTTTTTAATGTAGAAAAAAAGCACTAAAAAAGAAAAAACAAGAACTAAATATACACCCTCTTTTAATTTATAAGCTCTACTTTCCCTCATAATCTCGCAGTTTTGGGCTTTGAGTCAGAACTTGAATTTTCAAACAGCACGCCGCTCTGTTGCTGTGGGGCTACAGCTACACAAGTTTAATAGCCATTTGTACTCCTATGTAACTTAACAGGTGTAGCGTTTGAGCAATCTGATTATTGGAAATATGACTTTAACGAGTCTGCTTGTTACCGTAATTGGCTTGATTATTCTGTGGATAATAGTCTCAATACCCGTGTGGTTAGCTGGCAAGGCAGTAACTGACGGAAAAGCCACCTTTGGCGATGCTATGATTGCTACGCTGTTTGGCCCAGTAGTTTACGCTGTCACATTGATTATAGTGGGTTACTTTCTGGGAACGCTAATCGGCTCAACGGCATACATAATCGCACTAATTTTAGCTCTCATAGCCTGGATATGGGTCTACAAAGCAAGCTTCAGAACGGGCTGGCTGGGCGGCATCGGTATAGCCATACTGGCATGGATAATCTTCGTCGTAATAAGCATAATATTCGGAGCCCTCTTCCATGTAGCAGTACCCGGAACATTCTTCCCCCACATCTAAAAAAACCACAAAAAACACCTAACAGACTGGACATAGAGGTCATAAACGCTAAAACAAAAAGACAAGAATCAGATAGCAGATGCTGAGTCAGAACCTGATTTTCCAACGGCTTCTTTGAATATAGCAGCCGCTCTGTTGCTGTGGACCTACAGCCACACAAGTTTAATAGTCATTTATACACTATAGCTTAATTGTGGAGTTGCAGACCTTGGGCGCGATAGATCAAGTATTTCATTTCATTACTTCGGGAAGCATAGGTGGTTTGCCACCAATTGTCTTAATGGTAATAATATTCGTCATCGGATTAATTGTGGGCTATCTAATCCATTTATTCCTAAAGATCGCGATTATAGCTGCAATTATACTCTTCGTGGTTGCCTACTTTGGCTTTTTCGGTCTGAGTCTTAGCGAGTTGAAAAATTATGCAACCCAATACGGCTCCATTGTATATCAATATGGAGTACTCATCATAGGCATGCTACCGCTAACCATCGGATTCATAGTAGGTCTAATCATCGGCTTCGTATTCGGGTAAACTGAACATACCTCTAGGTCAAAGCGTAGAAAACAATCAATGACTAATGGTGAAATTACCACTTTAACACACACCCTCAAAATTCTTCCAGTCATATTTCAGATAAGCCCTGCGAACGCTGCTTCAGCAGCAATTTTTATCCTTTTAGCACAAGTGGAAACCTTCAAAATCAGAACAACTCAACTGTTCGAAAAGCGAAGCTATTTGTATACTTTGCGAAAATGAGTAAAAACTTAAATATAAATTGATAGAAGAAATACTGGAGTTGAAAATGCTTAACGACGAAGAAATACGGGAGTTGAAAATGTCCAACGACGAAGACACGGTCCTCCTGCTTGGTTTGGGTTTAAGTCTTAATCAGGCAAGGGTTTACCTAGCAATACTTCAACTGCAAAAAACGGCGGGACAGATAGCGAAATTTTCAAAAGTGCGTAGGGAAGACGTCTATAGAATTCTGCCGACACTCGAAAAATTGGGCCTAATTGAAAAATTGCTAGGCAAACCATCTAAGATTCGGGCTACTCCGATTTCGGATGCCTTAACTTTCCTAGTGGCGGAAGAAAAAAAGAAATCTGATGAACGGTTGACGGGTATGAGGAGTACGGTCAAGAGGCTGTCCCTCAAAGATTGGAAGCAGCCGCTTCCTGAAGAAGAAAGCATCTACATACTGATAGCGGAAAGGAAAGCAATTTTGGCTAAGACTTCAGAACTAATTAGAAACTCGAGAAAAGAAGTCGCGTTAATTGCAAGCAAGGAAAGAATCATACTGATTCTGTCTGAGTTATCAGATGAATACAAGCAGGCAATAAAGAACGGTGCTCAGATTCGACTTATCTTTGAAGGGGACAGCCCCGACATTTTGCTTAAAGAAAAAGTGCAAAAAATCATCGAAGGGGCTTCGGTTCACGTCAAGTTTCATTGTAAACCTTTGAATCACTTCATAATGTCCGATGATACAGAAGCATTGATTACCAGCTCCAAAGAAAACGGATTAGGCGAAAACCCTTCTTTATGGACTAACAACAGCAACCTTATAGGCGTACTAAGAACAAGTTTTGAATCCGACTGGAAAAAAGCTGAAGACTAACCTGAGAATCTCATTTCTCTTGTGGTTTTGAGTTCCAAATTCTTTCTAGCAGTTGGACCGATTAGCTCAGGAACAACCGCCAGCTTGTCGGTGTGGGCTCACATTCACATACGCTTAACTCAAATTAATGACCATTAATAAGGTAATCCAAATTATGAGCGTAGAAAGGAGGGAGAGATAAGTATGAGAACTATAGGGTTGAAAACAAAAATGATGAAAACAAAGCGCGCACGCGTTATAGCGTTGATTCTGGGTGCGGCGCTTATCGTTATAGCGGTGATACTCGGCGGAATACAAATCTCACACGCATACAACATCTATGGGGCGGCTGGAAACAAGTGGCCTTTCTACAGCGCCGTGGCAATAATCGGAATCATAGGCATCATAATAGCAGTATGGAGCGTACTTACTACCTATACGATTGACAGATTGTCTGAATAGTGGAGAATCAGGTATCATACTAGCAGTATGGAGCGTACTGAAGAAAGAAACACCAAAGAAAACTACTCCGTAGCACACTCCTAAATTATATATCTACCCTCCTTTTTTCTCTTTTAAAGCCCTAAACTGGTGGGCTATTTTCCTTGTTTTTCAGTCGATAACTAGCTAAAATTTAAAATACAAATTGGTACAAAAAAGATAATGAATTTGAGAATATCCAACGACGAAAACACGGATCTCCTGCTTGGTTTGGGTTTGAGTCTTAATCAGGCAAGGGTGTACTTAGCTATACTTAAGCTGGAAAAAACTACTGCAGGACAAATAGCGAAGTTTTCAAAAGTGCGCAGGGAAGACGTCTATAGAATTTTGCCGACACTTGAAAAAATGGGCCTGATTGAAAGATGGCTGGGCAAGCCAACTGAGATCCGGGCCGGGCTACTCCGATTTCGGATGCCTTAAGCCTTCTGGTGGCAGAAGAAAAAAGCAAATCTGATGAACGGTTGACGGGTATGAGGAGTACAGTCCAGAGGCTATCCCTTAAAGATTGGAAGCAGCCGCTTCCTGAAGAAGAAAGCATCTACATATTGATAGCAGAAAAGAAAGCAATTTTGGCTAAGACTTCAGAACTAATTAGAAACTCGAAAAGAAGTCTCGCTGATTGCAGACAAGGGACGAATCATACCGATTTTGTCTCAGTTTTCAGAAGAATGTAAACAGGCAATTAAGAAAGGCTCTCAGATTCGACTGCTTTTTGAAGGAGACAGACAGGACGGTTTGCTTAAAGAAAAAGTGAAAAAACTCGTTGGGGGGGAATTCGGTTCAGGTCAAGTTTCATCGTGAATCTTTGAATCACTTCATAATGTCCGATGACACAGAAGCATTAATAACCGCGTCCAAAGAAAACGGATTAGGCGAAAACCCTTCTTTATGGACTAACAACAGCAACCTTATTGGCGTGCTTAGAACAGGTTTTGAATCCGACTGGAAAAAAGCTGAAGAATAGCTTGAGAATCTCGTTTCTCTTGTGGTTTCAAGTTCCAAATTCTTTATAGCAGTTTTGCCGATTAGCTCAGGAACAACCGCCAGCTTGTCGGTGTGGGCTCACATTCACATACGCTTAACTCAAATTAATGACCATTAATAGGTAGTTCAATTATGAGCGTAGAAAGGAGGGATAGACAAGTATGAGAACTAGAGAGTTTATAAATAAAGGTGTGTTTGCGTTAGACGAGAAAATCGGCACAGTCAAAAGTATAGAAGTAGATCCAGAAGAGTGGAAAATAACTCATCTTGAAATCGAATTGAAAAAGGAAATAGCTGAATCAGTGCTTGGCGTAAAGAAAGGCGGAGTACGAAACATGCTAGCCGTTTCATCCCTAGAGAAAGGGGTTGCCCGCTGGACAGACAATGGATTGCACTTAAAAGTTTCAAAAGATCAACTTCACATGTACCTAAGACCAGTAGTTAAGACTTAATTGGGAAGTTTGCTATGAACACGTGGTTGACGATTGCTATTATTATTGTGATCAAAATACTCTGAAAAGTCAAAGTTGAAGAATAAGCGATAGCGTAGCTTAAGCTTCTGTAGCAGTTGGGGTACACTAACAAACTCTCATTTTTCAAATCTTAAGTTGTTAAAGATTATGAACAGGCATTCATTGGAGGTGAACTAAGAAAGTGAAGAATAAATTTGCTTATTGGGGATATATCCTAGCGTTAATAGGCGGAATACTCATCATCATCTTCGGCTTCCTAGGTCTTATAGGAAATTCTTTAGGAAGCGCTTACTCGCCAGCTGGTTACTACATAAGCAGAGCAATGTACAGTATAGTGGCAATAATAATAGGCGCAATTTGCGTAATTGGGTCAAAGTCCGTTGGAATCTTAGTATGGGCGATAGTGCTGTTAGTGCTTGGAATCGTTTCAGGCGGAATCGGAGGAGTCCTAGTTATTCTCGGAGCCCTTCTGGGATTAGTATCAATATTCGTCAAGTCATAGCCAAGATAGACGAGGTCAGATTCAAACGAGAAAAAAGGAGATCTAAAAAAGAGACGATCCAAACTAGAAACATGTTTGGGGATTCTTGAGACCTTGGCTAGCCATGGACCAAGGATAAGGATTGAACTAGCCAGCCCACACAGTATTTGTCGCCGTTTTTTCATAAAGTCGCATCCAAACCACAAACCAAGGCGCTCATAACGTGGCGTGAACGCCGCCCACCTTTAACACTTCCCATACCATCATTTTAGGGACAAAGCAGCGCGCCAACTTAGACATTCTGCTAAAGGGTGTGTGGTTTTTTTTCCATAGGTCAACCCCTTCCACAGAAAATTAGAATAAAAAAGAAAAGAAGTTTAGGTTAGTTCATGGCTTTTTAGATGTTTTTTGTTTAACTACTTTAACCAAGATAAACGAGCATGTAGCAATCGCCACGGTCAGCAACAGAATAGACAAAGTTAATTCAGGGACTGTTGGAGTCGGTGTGGATGTTGATGTTGGACTTGAAGTTGATGTTGATTTCGGTGTGGATGTTGATGTTGGACTTGAAGTTGAAGTCGGTGTTGGAGTTGGAGTTGGCGTAGTTGTTGAAATTGGTGATATGATGGTATTAGACTGTAAAGTAACTGCGCTTTGTGCCAATGCTATACCATTCAATGTTGCACCAGTAGTTAGTGCAATTGTTGTTTTGTCAAGAATAATTCCATTAAAGGCAGAGTGTGTTCCAAGTGTCGTTTGTCCAGCGACCACCCAGAAGATGTTACTTGCCTGTGCGCCGCCACTCAAGATAACTTGTACGTTAGAACTGACAGTGAGAGTTCCTGCTATCTGGAATACCCATTCATCGCTTGAACTTCCTGAGAGAGTGACAGCTGATGGTATTATCACATTGGTACTCCACTTGTAAATGCCAGCAGTTATAGTTAATCCACCGATGTTTCCTGCACCTAATGCAGTGACGGGAGCAGGAGTGGTTAGTCCAGCCACAGTAGTATATGCTGTTTGCATATCGCTTATAGCTGTAGTCATCATAGTTGGAGTAGGTGTTGCATAGTTAGCTGCGTATACTTTTCCAATCACCAGAGAGGATGTTGAGAATGTGTTTGACTTATCCATTATCAACCCGAAGCCTGTTATGTATGTAGCGGCAGCTGGGCTTACTCCAATATTTCCAGTGATTGAAGTAGTTCCAGTGGTTGAGATTCCTGTTTTTGCTAAAATAGCAAAATTTCCTGCTGTACCAAGAACATTACTTGGTAATGTGTTTGCTGATACATTAGAGATCTGTATGATACCTAATAATGCTATGAAACAGAAGAAAGTGAAAAGTACGCTTAATCGAGTCCTAGTCTTTTTCTTCATTCTAATCACCACCTTATACCTTGTTTTTCTGCTTCCTAGCGCGCGCTGAGTCACGGAATCGATTATTTTGGAGCATCAGACGCATTAGGAGCATTAGTGGTACCAGCATAGCCAGTTGAAAACGGTGCTTGAAATTTGCCAATGTTCTCTCTGATGAGTCCGTAGGCTTTTTCTGCTTCGGAGTTAGGCAAATCGCCCAATGCTAGCGGCTCTCCGCCGAGCCTAAGTGTACATTTGATTGTTGACCGCAATACGCCTTTGTCCAACACCACGTTTGCTATGTCCCGGTAATTGTAATCGGTGTAATCCTTCTTTAAACCGAGTGCGTGAGGGTGTCGCAGAATTATACGTTCGTTTGTAAAGACTACAGAGTCAATGTTAATCTGAGGATGGTAGATTTTCTGCTTAATATATAACTCAACCTTCTCGTTTGGACTAAGAATTTTCGCTATGTCATCAGGAGCATCCATAACTCTCAACCTTAAAAGAGCATTCTTAACTGTACAATTATGACCAGGTGAGGGGATAAATAGCTATGTGACTGCGAGGCTACAGATACAAGCGGACTGTAAATTATTTCGTTACCAAATGCAGGCATGCGCACCTAAACGGCCTTTTTGCTATCGTCTAATTTTCCCTGCTCCATCACATTTTGAGCAGCGTTTTCTAGAATCCCCAGTACCTATTGTACCCTTACCATGGCATTCAGGACACGTGACTAGCCAATCTTCATCACGCTCATAATACCTTCCGGACATGAATTCACCCTGTTTAATAGTCCTCTGGACCAACACTTTCCAATTTCTCTTTATCTATTTCCTAATATTTAGCTATTCCCCGCATGCTTAAATTTTTTGCAAGTTTGTTAGGTTTATAGCCTTCTTTTGCACGTTATCGAAATAGGAATCCTTTTTAAACTGAAATATGCGCTAGCAAGATATTTCGATTTGTTCTCGGCTTCTAGAAAAAGAGTTAAATTACTTGTATGTTAAAGCAGAATAAGGTATTTTGATGAGTGGTCTTGAAAACCGATTGATCCGCCTGCTGAGAAGCGATTCGTACCTCGCGCCGTTTTCTGAACAGATTCAACAACGGTTGGAGCGTATCGAAGAGACAGAGCAGCGTCTCACACAGGGGAAAATGAGCCTTGCAGAGTTTGCGTCTGGCCACGAATATTTCGGTCTACATTTTCAACGAGGCGAATGGGTTTTCCGTGAATGGGCGCCAAATGCAACGGCGATTTACCTTATAGGAGACATGAGTAAATGGCAAGAGCAAAGAGAATTTGAGCTGGAAAAGATTAACGACTACGGTGTCTGGGAAATTCACCTGACCGCCGACAAATTGGCGCATGGTAATCTGTTTCGACTCCGCATTCATTGGGCAGGGGGCGAAGGTGATCGCATTCCAGCCTATGCTCGACGAGTTGTTCAAGATCCCAAAACTTTGATTTTCAACGCCCAAGTATGGTCACCACCAGAGTCGTATCAGTGGAAAACCGATTTCAAACGACCTAAAGAAGCTCCATTAATCTATGAAGCGCATATCGGTATGGCACAGGAAGAAGAAAAAATCGGTTCCTTCCGTGAATTTACTCTTGGAGTGCTTCCGCGAATCGCCAATGCCGGTTACAACACGTTACAGTTAATGGCCATTCAAGAACATCCCTACTACGGATCATTTGGATATCAGGTATCAAGCTTTTTCGCCCCTTCATCGCGATACGGGACGCCCGAGGATTTGAAACTCCTGATTGACACGGCTCACGCCCAAGGACTCACCGTTTTCATGGATCTGACCCATTCCCACTCCGTGTCCAACGAAGTGGAGGGATTGAGCCGCTTCGACGGGACACTATTTCAGTATTTTCATGACGGCCCGCGCGGAAAACACAAGGCATGGGATTCACGTTGCTTCGATTACGACAAACCTCAGGTTTTGCATTTTTTACTTTCCAATTGCCGATACTGGCTAGACGAATTCCACTTTGACGGCTTTCGGTTCGACGGCGTCACCAGCATGCTTTACCTTGAACACGGTCTTAGAAGAGTGTTCACTTCATACAACGATTACTTCGATGGCAGCGTGGATGAAGATGCCTTGACCTATTTGGCTCTGGCCAACCGAGTGATTCATGATATCCGACCTGGCGCCGTCACCATAGCCGAAGATGTCAGCGGCATGCCAGGTTTGGCCGTTTCCCAGTCAGAGGGCGGGTTCGGTTTTGACTATCGCTTTGCAATGGGAGTGCCTGATTACTGGATCCGTCTAATAAAAGATTTCAAAGATGAGGACTGGCCCATCGGTCATCTTTGGTTTGAACTTACCAACCGCAGGACAGATGAGAAAACCATTAGTTACGTCGAATCTCACGACCAGGCGTTAGTGGGAGACCAGACACTTATTTTCCGACTGATCGGTGAAGACATGTACCATCACATGTGGATCGATGATGACAACTCAAAGGTCGCCCGTGGAATAGCGTTGCACAAGATGATCCGTTTGATAACCCTGTGCACGGCCAGCCACGGTTATCTAAACTTTATGGGCAATGAATTCGGCCACCCGGACTGGATAGATTTTCCTCGCGAGGGAAACAACTGGTCATTCAAGCATGCTCGTCGACAATGGCATCTCGCAGACGACGTTCACCTGAAGTATCATTTGCTAGCCCGATTCGACCGCGACATGATTGCACTTGTCAAGACACAGCACCTTCTTGAAGCATCCATCCCACAACTACTGCATGAAGATTCCAAGAAAAAAGTAATCATCTTCAAAAGGGCTGATCTGATTTTTGCCTTCAATTTTAATCCCTATCAATCCTTTACTGATTATCGATTTGAAGCTCCCCCTGGAAAATACCGGATGATCCTAGACTGTGATGCACCAAAGTACGGCGGACACGGTCGGCTGTTACCGCAGCAGACCCACTTCACTATTGTGGACAATACTGGAGCAAAAAGTCAAGATGTGCTCAGCCTCTATCTGCCAGCTCGCTCCGCTTTTGTCCTATGCCCGACCATAGAAGACCCCCAACCATGAACATTCCCCAAACAGAGAAAAAGAGAAGAGCAAAAATCTGGGATTACCTGCAACACCGCAGATTCACTGAGCATGTTAGTAGCATGTAAGAGAGGCTTTATCAGTTAGCAGCTTTACTATTAGCTGAAATATCATCCTCATAGGAAACCGAAAAAGTGGTTGAGCCAGAAGTATACTTGATGAGACAGAAAATTGCCTACTTTTCAATGGAAATTGGGCTGTCGAACAACATTCACACATACAACGGCGGTTTAGGAATTCTCGCAGGAGACACGATAAAATCAAGTGCAGATCTGAAAGTTCCTCTGGTGGGAATAACGTTGGTTAGCAAGAAAGGACATTTCAGGCAAGAGATAACCAGCGATGGAAAACAAGTAGAACATCCCGACCCGTGGGAACCCTCAGAACATATGCAGCTGCTTTCCACAGAGGTGAAAGTGCAAATTCAGAAAAGAGATGTAACAATCAAGCCCTGGCTTTACACGGTGAAGAGCCAAACAGGCGGGGTTGTTTCTGTCTACTTTCTCGACACCGATATTGAAGGAAACAATCCTGAGGACAGGGAGATTACTTCCTTTTTGTATGGCGGGGATGAAAGATACCGCCTCAAGCAAGAGATTGTTCTGGGAATCGGCGGAGTAAGAATACTGGACGCCTTGGGTTTAAACGTTCGAAAATACCACATGAACGAGGGCCATTCCAGCCTCCTTGCTCTTGAGCTGCTGCAAAAAAATGGAATGAACATCGACAAGGTCAGAAGTTTATGCGTGTTCACCACGCACACTCCTATCGACGCAGGGCACGACAAGTTCTCCTACGAGCTGATTCGAGAAGTGCTAGGAGAACCCGTACCCCTCGATGTCCTGAAAAAACTCGGCGGGCAAGAAAGGTTGAACATGACGCTTCTCGCCCTCAACCTAAGCAATTATCATAATGGTGTAGCCAAGAGACACCGAGACTCTGCAAGAGCGATGTTCCCAGGATATGAAATTCGCGCCATCACAAATGGCGTCCATTCGTACACTTGGACCTGCGAGAGCTTCAGGAACCTGTATGACAAATACTTTCCAGGATGGGCAAACGAACCTGACTTGCTTGAAAGAGCAGACGGGATCCTCGATGAAGATGTTTGGCGAGCCCATGGGGAAGGAAAGAAGGTGCTGATTGACCACGTCAACAAGATAACAAATGCCGGTTTGGACTATGACACTTTGACGGTGGGATTTGCGCGAAGAGCAACCGGTTATAAAAGGGCGGATTTATTGTTTTCAGACCTGGAAAAACTGAAAAGGGCAAATGGAAAAGGCAGGATCCAGTTGATCTTTTCTGGAAAAGCCCATCCCAGAGATGACTCTGGCAGGAAACTGATCGAACAGATATTTGGCTGCACGCAGGAGCTGAAGGGCGAGATCAAGATTGTTTATCTGGCGAATTATGACATGGACCTCTCGGCCAAATTGGTTTCGGGGGTTGATGTCTGGCTAAATACTCCTCTGCGGCCCTTAGAGGCCTCGGGCACAAGTGGAATGAAGGCAGCCCACAACGGTGTAATAAACTTCGGCGTCTTGGACGGCTGGTGGATCGAAGGTTGGATCGAGGGCGTTACAGGTTGGGCAATAGGACCACGCCCGAACGAGAATTTTTCAGTGGAAGAATGCCGCAGAAGAGAACTGGATGATCTCTACAATAAGCTAGAAAACGTAATTGTTCCGATGTTCTATAGCAGGAGAAGCGAGTGGATAGAGATGATGAAAAATTCAATTGGGAAAATCGCTTACCACTTTAACAGCCATAGAATGGTGCAAAGTTACGCAACTGAGGCTTACCTATGATTAAAATTGGGGCTAAATCAACACCTTAGCAAACACCCTCGCTATCCCAAAAAGCGATCGATAGTCTTCGGAATCAGTCTTCCCACTCAAATGTCCTCTCTTGCTCCAGTCGCTCTGCCTTGGTTGATGTTTTAAGCATATGAGGCATGGGTCTCGCCTAGCCGAAGAATGTTGCTGCTATTTCGTAGAGCTTAGAATCAACCGTTTTCTGTTTACCGATAACGTCTTTCAAAGGCACGGAGACTATGACGTTTCCTTGGATGGCAACCATCTGGCCGAATCTGCCCTCGTGCACTAGGTCAATCGCAGCGATTCCAAATCGGGTAGCTAAAACTCTGTCAAACGCGTTCGGAGATCCACCGCGTTGAAGATGGCCCAGAACCACTGCCCTAGTTTCAATGTTTTCGAATCTCTTCTCTATTTCCTTTCCTATGTAGTAACCCACGCCGCCAAACCTTACGTGCCCAAACTCGTCTACCCCGCTACTATAAACGATCTCTTCGCCCCCCTTTGGTTTGGCGCCCTCAGCGGCGACAACTATGCTGAAGTTCCTACCGCGTTTTTGCCTCCTTTTGATGCATTCGCAGACTTCTTCAATGTCAAAGGGCTTCTCAGGAATCAGAATGACATCTGCCCCTCCAGCAATCCCTGCCTCCAAGGCGATCCAACCGGTGTATCTGCCCATAACTTCAAGGATTATCACCCTGTGATGCGATTCTGCCGTGGTATGAAGCCTGTCAAGTGCTTCACAGGCAATTGCAACCGCCGTTTGATAACCAAAGGTATAGTCCGTGCCAACTAGGTCGTTGTCGATCGTTTTGGGAACTCCGACGACGGGCAACCCCATTTCGTATAGTTTATAGGCTACGCCAAGCGTATCCTCTCCGCCTATTGCGATAACCGCATCAATGCCGTGCTCGGAAACGTTTCTCAAAATATACTTTGCTCCGTCTTCGCTTTTGAACGGATTAGTCCTCGACGTGCCCAGTATTGACCCTCCCTTGGGAAGCATGCCAACGAGGGCCTCCAAGTCTAACGGGATGAATTCACCTTCGACTAATCCTCTCCAGCCGTCTTTAATGCCTACAGTTTCATATCCGTAGTCTTGAATTGCCTTTCTAACGATGGCTCTCAGGACGGCGTTGATCCCAGGCGCGTCTCCCCCGCCGCTCAATATACCAACTTTTATCTTAACTTCTCCCCCTAGCTACTAGCATTTCTGCCTCTTTAACAAAGTGTAGCTTGCTACTATTATAGATAGGAGTCGCTGGACATTAATTCAATGAGTCATGAGTACGAAAATTGGATTTGAACATTTTTTGGATAATGGGTTCCCGTCAGACCCACCGTAGGCATCTTGTTACTACGAGTAAGTACTTGTCCTCAAAAAATGACGGAATTCACGGGAGAAATAAGCTGGAGTTGGGGTTAATCCTTTCTTTCGAGGAATATTCCCGGAGTATTCACAAGGTTGAAACGGTTATTGATAGATTTTATGCCTGTCACTTGTTTCTTTGCTCACTCTGATTTTTCCTAAACCACCGTTGTGTGCGCTCAACACAAATTGCAGCGTACTTTCCTTGAAAAATTCTCTAAATTGATTTCCACATTTAGTACACTTATACATCTTAACTCGGAATCGCCCAAAGTTCCATTCCTTATCAGGTTCTTTCACATGGGCTGTACAATTTGGACATTTCGGCATAACTTTCAATTTATCAGGCTAAAGGGCAAAATGACTATATATAACCATTTTTAGACGCTAATTCTAAAGCCTCAATTTTCTTCTCAGCGGAAGGTAATTCGAACCTGAGTGACGAATTTAGAGTACAAGCCGTCTTATCCTCTGTTAGGGGCAAATTTGAATTGTCGTCTTTGTTTTTTTCCGCGAGACCTGCGTGGCCCTGTTTCCGTTTCGTTGAGCTTCGCATTTACTTTTTTGTTCTTCTCACCCGTGTATCGTTTCACTTCTTTTACGGGAGATGTTTGGGGCTTTGTTTCTTGCTCTCTAGTCTTCACACTTTCTTTTTCACTTATGTTCTTTCACCTCAGTTATTCGGGTTTTCTATTTTTGGAACAAAATAGTTAGTGAAAATAATGCACTTTTAGAACTGGACCCGTTAAGGCTTTAGTTCTCTATCTTCACTGTAGTCTCTGTCCTCATGGACTTCCTCTTCAGCTTCGTCTTCGTTTTCTTCTTCAGCCTCGCTTGCTTCTTCGCCTTCAGCATTTGCTCTATCTTCAGCTTCACCTTTTGGCGGATAAGCCTTATCCAACCAAACTTCAAACTGTATCTTGCTTTCAGAGCTAGAAAAAGCCCATTCACACAATCCATTAATGACCTTGCTAACGTCAATTTCGTGGTCGTCAGCTAAACGTTTCAAAAACTCTTCCCAATTTGCAGGTAAAGACACTGTAAAACTACCCATGTAAAAACGATCTCCATTATCATGTTACTGCCAAGTTATATTTAAGCTTCAAATGCACTTGAGAATTCTACGCTTAGGACTTTTACTTTAGTCCCCTTTTAATCAGTGATGCCCCAAAGTCTCTAAAAGATCAAAATAAAACTGCTCGAAAAGTCAGCGATGACCTAATTCAATTTACCTTTATTGCCAATTAACGAAGGGACACCAGAAATGTTTCTACCTTTGCTCTTTTAACAATTGCAGCCGGTTGGCAACTTCTTTAGAAATTTTTTCTAAACCTACCGCTAAATCTTCACGGTCGACTTCGTCTAAAGGGTACCATTTTCCTTCCTTATCGATGAACACAAGTTCCAATTTTCTATTAACCATTATTTCCACCTTATTAATCAAATGCTTATTTGTTCACGAACCGCTTAAACTTTTCTTGCCCATTGCCATCAAACGGGTAAACGTAACTTGCTTGGGATGACCATTCTAAAAAGGGACTTTCCAGCTAGATGGCCCATATGACACCTTCCGGAGGGTGTTCGAGGCTAACTGGCTTTCCCTGCGCCTTTTACCTATGCGTTCTTAAAATATTGTTATTGGGATTGAGGAGGGGCGACTTCATTCTTTATTCTTTTTTGTCGATCCATGTTTTAACTGCTTCTTGGACAGCTCGGGATAAGTCGCCTTTTTTACCCCCGAATCTTTCTACGGTTTTTAATCTTAACTGCTTTTCTAGCTCGTCTAATAGATCAACATTGATACGGCCCATTTCAGTCACTTATTTTATTGCACGCTTTGCGTGTCATATATTTTTAAAATAAGCGAATCGCCAATTTCCATATTTCGCGTTTATTTTCGTCGTTTTTTTCGCCTGATTCACTTATTCACATAATATATTATATGCATAGGTACTTATAAGTATATGTGTTTAAGTAGCTAATGATTTAGGTGTGTAAGTTCAGGTGTGTAAGTGTGATCGTGCTTTTTCCAGCTTTAATCTGGTTGTTAGCATAAGTGTTTATAATTTCCTTTTTTTACGTAGGATTGAGGCTTTTAGATTGCCAGTGCTCATGTGAGCTTATCCGATATTGTTTAGTATCGTTTAGCTATTATTTTAGACGATACGATATATTTTTATATCGTTTATTTGATTAATAGGGTGCCATGAATCTCATAGATGAAAAAATTCACCAGAGAATACTTACAAAAAAAACGCAACTAGATAGTCATAGACCTTTGTCAGACGCTGTCCTGAACAGATTACATAGGAACATAGAGATTGAGTACACCTATAACTCGAATGCCATTGAAGGAAACAGGTTAACGTTAAGGGAAACCCAACTTGTTATTAGAGAAGGCATAACAATAAACGGAAAAAGCCTCAGCGACCACTTGGAGGCAAAAAACCACCCCAAAGCAATCGAGTACATAGAGAGTTTAGCAAAGCAAAAGGACATAGCGAGAACTCTTGAGGAAAAAGATATTCTGAAAGTTCATGAACTAATCTTTTCAGGGATACTTGAAAACGCTGGAAACTATAGGAATTGCCAAGTCTACATTGAAGGCTGTGATTATGCACCACCTTCCGCGTGCGAAATACCTGACCTAATGAAGCAACTGCTAGAGTGGTTGAACAAGAATCCAGAAGAACTGCGACCGATAGAACTGGCTGCGGTTTTTCATCATAAACTAGTTTCAATTCATCCTTTTGATGATGGCAATGGACGAGTAAGCAGACTGCTGATGAATCTGCTTCTAATTAACAGCGGTTATACCTTGACGGTGATAAAAAAGGTTGATCGAAAAAAATATTACGACACTCTCCAGAAAGCTGACAACGGCAATCTAAAACCGTTTGTAAATTTCATAGCACGCTGTGTGGAACAATCTCTTGATATCTACTTAAAAGCCATTGAGCCAAGTACGGAAAAAAACCGCCTTATGAGTTTAGCTGAAGCTTCAAAGTTGACTCCATACAGCAAAGAATACTTAAGTCTACTCGCTAGGAAAGGAATGATAAGTGCTACAAAGATCGGAAGAAACTGGCATATAACCCAAGAGGCTTTGGAGCAATACCTGGCGAAGACAAGTTTGAATAAACAAAAAAGGAAGCAGCTTCAGCCTTTATAATATTTTTCTAAAATTTGTTGGCTTTGGTGTGCAGTCACATATCTTTATTTTTGCTTTATGATTTAGGATAGCGTGAGGAATTTCTTTTGGAACAAACTAGCCAAAGTTATGCGCAACAGCAACCCATCGAGGCTAAAACCGCGACCAAGTACGTTTTTCTTTTCCAGGAAGGCAACGGCAAAGACAGGAAGCTTTTGGGTGGAAAAGGAGCTGGACTTTGCGAAATGACCCGTATAGGTTTGCCTGTTCCGCCTGGGTTCGTGATAACTACGCAAACATGCCTTGAATACTTTGACAATGGCTTCAAATTTCCAAAAGGCCTCACCAATCAAGTAAGGCAGGCAGTGACGGAAGTTGAGAGGATCATGAACTTGGGCTTTGGAAAACCGGAGAAACCGCTTCTGGTTTCAGTGCGCAGTGGAGCAGCAATATCGATGCCTGGAATGATGGATACTGTACTGAACCTTGGCATAAACGACAGCGCTGTTAAGGGGCTAATAAAACGTAGTGGTGATGAACGGTTCGGCTGGGATTCTTACAGGCGATTCATCTCGCTTTTCGGCAACATAGTCCTCAACATAAGCGACGAACAATTCCACTTGGCAATGGAGAGGCTTAAGGAAGGACGAAAAGTAACCCAAGACGTCGAGCTGACATCGCAAGACATGCAAGAACTAGTTAACATTTTCAAGCAGATAATCATAGACAACACTGGCAAACCAATCCCGCAAGATCCATATGAGCAGCTTTTTATGGCGATAGAAGCAGTATTCGCATCTTGGAACGGCAAAAGAGCCGTAGATTACCGTCGAGAATTCAAAATCACCCCCAAAATAGCCAATGGTACAGCAGCCAACGTGCAAACCATGGTGTTTGGCAACATGGGAGCAAACTCTGCCACGGGAGTTGCCTTCACAAGAGACCCAAGCACAGGCGAGAACGTGCTTTTCGGCGACTACCTTGACAGGGCACAAGGCGAAGACATAGTAGCAGGAATCAGAACTCCAAAGCCAATTTCGGAGATGAGGCGAACTATGCTGGACATGTACAGGGAGCTTTTGAAGGTGCGCGAAACACTGGAGCATCATTTCAGGGAAGTGCAAGACATGGAGTTCACCATTGAAGAAGGCAAACTCTACATGCTTCAAACGCGCAACGCGAAAATGAACGCTGCAGCAAACATGAAAACTTCAGTTGACATGGTAAACGAAGCCTTAATCACCAAGGAGGAAGCGTTGCTTAGGCTAGATGCGTCACAGCTAACGCGGTTAATGTATTGTCAAATTGATCCAAATAACACCGTTGTACCTGTGGCTGTTGGTTTAGGTGCTTCTCCTGGTGCAGCTTCGGGCGAAGTAGTTTTCGATGCAGACGAAGCTGAGAGGCAAGCCAAAGCGGGGAAAAAGGTCATCTTGCTTAGGGAACAGACAAAGCCTGAAGACATTCACGGCTTCTTTGCTGCTCAGGGCATTTTAACTTCGGTCGGCGGCAAAACCAGCCACGCCGCAGTTGTTGCTAGGGGTATGGGTAAACCGTACGTTTCTGGAGCTGGCGACATCAAAATTAGTCATGTTGAAAACGTCGCTTATGTTGGCGGCAACAGAATTGTGCAGGGTGCAGTCGTCACGATTGATGGCGCTTCTGGCAAGGTTTGGCTTGGCGAAATCCCAATGGTTGAACCAGAAATCTCTGAGAATATGAATAAGATATTAGACTGGGCGGATGAGTTTCGCAGGCTTGGAGTACGAACGAACGCTGATACACCTTTAGATGCTGAGAAAGCGTTAAAGTTTGGCGCCGAAGGCGTAGGCTTGTGCCGTACCGAGCGCATGTTTAATGCTGCTGACCGCATCGGAATGTTCCAGGACATGATTTTGGCAGATAACCCTGAGGAACGGCTTGCTGCTTTGCGCCGTCTCTTGCCGTTGCAGAAGGATGATTTCAAGCAGATTTTACGAGTTATGCAAGGTTTCCCAGTTACGATTCGTTTGCTTGATCCTCCTTTGCATGAGTTTTTGCCTTCTGAGGAAGCGATTGAAAGAGAAATTGAAACTTTGCAGAAGTGTCAGGAAGCGTTAAGCAGCGTGTGCAGGTTGCCTCAGGTGCTCCGCGATATTGACCCTTCGCTTCAGTCGGTTTTAGTTGAGGATGACCATATGCTTTCGAATCTTGCTGAGCTGCAGTCTTCCGAATTAAACAAGAAGTTGGATACTTTGCAGAAAATCCGTACTTTAAGGGAAGTTAACCCGATGCTTGGTCACCGTGGTGTGCGGTTAGGGATTACTTATCCGGAGATTTATGAGATGCAGGTTGAAGCAATTTTGCTTGCGGCTGGCGAACTGATTAAGGAAACTGTTCCTGTGAAGGTGGAGATTATGATTCCGCAGGTTTGCACAAGTCAGGAGCTTAAGCGTGTGTACGGCTTAATCCGTAGGGTTGAACGCAGAGTAAAGGACCGGCTGGGAATAACTATCCCATACACAGTAGGCACCATGATTGAGGTGGTTCGCGCTTGCATGCGTGCTGGAAGGTTAGCTGAGCTGGCTGAATTCTTCAGTTTCGGCACTAACGATTTGACGCAGGCAACGTTTAGTTTTTCAAGAGAAGACGCTGAAAACAAGTTTTTGCCCTTCTATAATGAGCATAAGATTTTGCAGGATAACCCGTTTGAAATTTTGGATGTCAAAGGGGTTGGCAGGTTGATGGCTATCACGGTTGAATGGGGACGCAAAACAAGGCCTGACCTCAAAATAGGAATTTGCGGTGAACATGGAGGAGAACCATCATCAATCGAGTTCTGCCACAGAATAAACTTGGATTATGTCAGTTGCTCGCCCTACAGGGTTCCAGTGGCACGATTGGCGGCTGCACAAGCCAGCATTAAAGAGAAAAAGGGCATGATAAAACCATTCCAATAAGCAAAAAATATCTTCCCTACCTCTTTTTGCAGTGTAAAGCGGGTTCTGTTAACTTGGTGGGAGATTACGGTAAAAGAGTTTTCGGTGTTAACTGTCGGGTCTTCCTGCAAACCCGAAACCGATAAGGCTCCATGCGTGTTAGCCTGCCCGAGTAAAGCAATCAACTGCACATGGAAGCCACAATAATCAAAGGAGCGTCTTTGAGTCATTCAACCGTCACCTTGTACTCGTTTGCTTTCGTGATAAATTCATTCCAGGTGGGTAGTGCTTGGTCTTTTTGTTGTGTGTGGTTTTTTAGGAATTGGAGCATGTCGGTTATTTGCTGCTTGAGTCCGAGTGTTTCTGCTTCTTGCAGTAGGTATGTTTTGTCTATTTGTTGTTCGGTTTTTTTAAGTAGCAAGAGGGCGTAAGTTGTGTACCGCGCGTTGTTAGGTTCTATCAATAATGTGTGTAGTATGGCATCTTCTGGTTTGATGGTTTTCTTGTTTGACGAGTAAAAGTAGATGTCGAATTCTGAGAAAAGTGGAAGGTCGTATTGATGGAATATTGAGGTAGCTGTTTGATGAAAGTTCTCGGATGGTGGTTTGGCGTTCTTGGGGACTCTGATTAGGAACTCCAGGTCTTCTTGCCAGAGCATAACTGAATTATCTGATATTGTGCGCGCGAGCTTGTCGGCATAGAATTTTTGGTATTCGTTTAGGAACTGGATGAGAAGGCTGAATCGTGGGTTAATGGTATTTGTTTGCGTGATTATTCCTCGGGCTTTTAAGTTTTTGAGGTGACGCCAACGAGTGTTTTTTGGAATATAGAGAGTTTTTCCAGATTTGGTTAAAGTTTGAAAGAGAATTTCGATTGCCTTGCCGCTCAGTATGTTTTCCCAGTCGATGTAATCATAAAATGATAGTAGGTCTCTGAATAGGGCAGCGTGTTTTGAATCGTTAAAGTACGCTTGCTTTTTGTATGTTTGTTTGGTTGTTTTGATGAGCCCTTTGTTCTGAAGCTTCTTTAGGTTGTATGACAGAAGTGACGGTTTGATAGAGAGTGCATCTTCTATTGAGGATAACTCGTGTTTTCCTTTGGATAGTTCTTTGAGTATCTGTAATTCTGGTTTGCTAAACGAGTAGTCCAGGCTCACAGTTTTCATAAGGTTCCATAAGATTGAAATAATATATAAGCTTTTAAATTATATGGGACAGAAAAAGCTTAAGCAACTGAATAAACGCAAGCTAAAGCCTGTTAAAGCATATTTGAAGCAATTTAACAATAAACTCCATTTTAGCAACATCAAAAACACATAAATCTACATTGAAAAGTGCGGGAATTGCGTCTATGTTGAACTATGTTGAATCATATTTGGGGCATATTAGGATCATCTAGTAGACCGAGGAGGTAGGTTGTGCACACACACAAATACCCTATCTAAGCCGAAATCTCACGCCAAGTTAACAGAACCGTTGTAGCAACCTATCCCACGAAAATTAACATGGAGAACAAATCCCACGCCAAGTTACCAGAACCGTAAAGCAGTAAACTAATAGGATACCCCTTCCCTATTCACTATTATATTGTGTAGTTGTCGCCTGTTTTGCTTTCTTCCGTCCTGTAAAAAGTAATGCAAAGCTTGCAGAAGTCAAGTGTCACTTCGTCCCAGTTTGTTTCTTGGTTTGCGAGGCGTTTGGCGGTTTCTTTGGCTTCTGCTTGGATTCTGGGTAGGACGTCGGTGAATTTTTCGGTGCTTTTGATGGCACGTTTTGAGTTTATGTATTGGCTTACTGCTGCTTGGGTTGTTTTGAGTTTTTTTGCCGCTTCAACCTGTGTTAAATGGTAAGTGTTAATGAGTTCTTTGGCAACAAGGGACCTGAAGACGGGAAGTACGAATTTTCCTATGGTTTCGCATCGAGCACTCATTTTGATTCCGCAAATATAACAGCTTTATACTTAATAAATTGGACGTTGAAAGCACGACTGGGCTGGCTTGTGGTGGGCATTAGGGGGGAGAGGGGTATCATTTTTGTTATAGAATTTCATTATCAAAAATTAGATATAGGTAGGGCATTTTGCTAAATCATTCTTAGCAAATCTGCCTTGGTAATTATGCCTATTACTTCGCCTTTTTTTGAAACCAAAACAGCCGAGTAAGTTTGCAAAAGGCTCGATATTAACGCTAATGGCGCGTCTTCGTTTATTTGTGGAAATGCTTCTTCCATGATTTCCTCGGTAGGTAACTTGGAAATCTCATCAAGGTCTTTTCCCGCCATAATTTGGCGCAGGATAGCTTTTTCTGATATGCTGCCAACGGAATGTTTGCCATCGAAGACGGGTATCTGTGAGTAACCATGTTCCTTCATTATTTTTACCACTTTTGATATGGGCTCGTCTTTTTGGACTGTGACAACGTTTTTGTGGAGCACTTTGTCCGCTTGAACTTTTGTTTTGAACTCTAATCGGTCCAGCACATCGAATATTGTTTTTACTTTGGTGTAGGATGAGTCGATGGTTCCTGTTTCCAGTTTGGCGATTAGGGATTGGCTTACGCCTGCCATTTTGGCTAGTTCTGATTGTTTTAGGCCTAGTTGGCGTCTGCGTTTGGCGATGTCGTCTAAGGTTGGGAACATGGTTTAGTAATTGGTGGTGTAGGGTAATATTCTTTTTGGAATATTTTTTGCAAAAACCAATATAACGCCGTTATGAGGTTTATGCCTTCTTAAAGGTGAAAAGCATAATGGCAACAAAAAAACTTGACACTCTCGCAATCCACGCTGGACAGGAAACAGCTGACCCAGCAACAAACGCGAGAGCAGTCCCCATATACCAAACAGCCTCATACGTGTTCAAAAGTACAGAGCATGCAGCAAACCTGTTTGCCCTAAAAGAATTAGGAAACATTTACACCCGAATAATGAATCCCACAACCGACGTTTTCGAGAAAAGAGTAGCTGCAATCGAAGGCGGAACCGGCGCACTCGCCGCAGCCTCAGGACAAGCAGCCATATCTCTCGCACTACTGTCAATAACGCAGGTTGGTGACGAAATCGTCGCAGCAAACAACCTCTACGGAGGAACCTACGAACTCTTCCATTATACCTTCCCCAAACTTGGCAGAACCGTAAAATTCGTGGACTCCACAAAACCAGCAGAATTCAAAAAAGCCATAACCCCCAAAACACGTGCAATCTACGCTGAAACAATAGGCAATCCAAAACTTGACGTGCCCGACTTCGAAGTCATTGCCAAAATAGCACACGATGCAGGAATCCCCCTGGTTGTTGACAATACCGTGGGAGTGGGCTTAGTTAGACCGATAGATTATGGCGCTGACATAATCGTAGACTCTGCCACAAAATACATAGGCGGACACGGAACCAGCATAGGCGGCATAATCGTTGACAGCGGCAAATTCGGTTGGAACAATGGAAAGTTCCCAGAATTCACCCAGCCAGACCCAAGCTACCACGGACTCAAATACTGGGATACCTTCGGAAACTTCCCAGGCTTAGGAAACGTTGCATTCATCTTCAAAGTACGCGTACAATTACTAAGAGATTTAGGAGCAACCTTGAGTCCGTTCAACTCTTTCTTGTTCCTACAAGGCTTAGAAACACTACCACTCAGACAACGCAAACACTCCGAAAACGCACTAAAAGTTGCAACCTATCTCAAGACCAATCCGCTAGTCAGGTGGGTTAACTATCCAGGTTTACCTGATAACCCGAACCACAAAATAGCCGAAAAATACCTAACAAACGGGTATGGCGGTCTCATCGGTTTTGGCATAAAAGGCGGTTTAGAAGCAGGCAAAAAATTCATCGAATCAGTCCAACTACTCTCGCACCTAGCAAACATTGGCGACGCAAAAAGCTTAGTCATCCATCCAGCGTCAACGACACATCAACAATTAACCTCTGAGGAACAGAAGGCAACAGGAGTAACTCAAGACTACATTAGACTATCAGTTGGCATCGAGGACCCTGAAGATATCATTGAAGACATAGAGCAAGCGTTACAAAAATCAGCGAAGCCTTAAACCTTACGAATTTTTTGGAGGCAATACATTTAGCAACAATTAACCAAGCCCTTCAAGACTCTGAAATAAAGCACTTTACATTCGCTAACCCACCGGAGGAACTAGCTCTTGAATCAGGCGAGAAACTTGGTCCAATAACGCTTGCCTACGAAACTTACGGCGAGCTCAACGCTCAAAAATCAAACGCGATTCTTGTGCTTCATGCGCTCAGCGGTGACGCCCATGCAGGTGGAGCCGATGGCTGGTGGGACAGCTTAATTGGTCCAGGTAAAGGCTTAGACACGAACAAGTATTTTGTATTCTGCTCCAACGTTATCGGCGGCTGCCGAGGTTCCATTGGTCCCTCTTCCATTAATCCGAAAACTTGCAAACCCTACGGCACCGACTTTCCCCTAATTTCAATTGGCGACATGGTGAACGCTCAAGTTCGCTTAATTGACCATTTAGGCATAGAGAAACTTCTCTCCGTCATTGGCGGCTCCATGGGCGGCATGCAAGCTCTCCAGTGGATGGTTTCCTATCCTGAAAGAATACGGTCTGCCATACCAATCGCAACAACATTGAAGCATACGCCCCAGCAGATAGCGTTCAACGAGGTTGGCCGCCAAGCAATCATGGCTGATCCCGACTGGAAGAATGGGTACTATTATGGCTCAACGGTTCCAGCGAAAGGCTTAGCTGTAGCACGAATGATTGGGCACATAACCTACATGAGCGATGCTTCAATGGCTGAAAAATTCGGAAGACGCCTCCGAGAAGACATAGAACCCTTCAAGTTCGGCGCAGAGTTTGAGGTTGAAGGCTACTTGCATTATCGAGGCGACAACTTTGTCAAACGATTTGATGCCAACTCGTACCTCTACATTACCAAAGCCATAGATTACTTCAACATTCTCAACGGAAAAAACCTTGCCAACATCTTTAGCGGGTTAAAGGCAAAAGTGCTCGTAATATCCTTCAAATCGGACTGGCTATACCCATCGTATCAGTCTCAAGAAATCGTGAAAGCCTGCAAACTGGCAGGAGTCGACACCACCTACTGCGAAATAAACTCAACTTACGGTCACGACGCATTCCTTCTAGAAACAGAACAAGAAACCCAGTTAATCAAACACTTCCTCAACACAGTATCAAACGGACACAACGGCGGTGCACAATGAAGCAGTCGCCAGTAAAAACAGGGCACAAAATCATCCTAAACTGGATTAGCAAAGAGGCATCGGTACTGGACCTTGGATGCGGCGACGGAGAACTTTTAGCAATCCTAATAAGCGAGAAGCAGGTGCATGCGCAGGGAATAGAACTAAGCGAAAACTCTATTCACCGATGCGTAGCCCAAGGATTAAGCGTTTTTCAACAAGACATAGACACAGGCCTCTCCGAATACGCCGACAACTCATTCGACTACGTTATACTAAACCAAACACTACAGCAAGTGAAAAAACCAGACTTTGCCCTGAAAGAGGCCTTGCGAGTAGGAAAAAAGGTTATTGTCAGCTTCCCCAATTTCGTGCAAGCCTCAGCCAGATTCCAAATATTCTTCAAAGGAAGAGTCCCAATAACCAAAGCACTGCCCTACGAGTGGTATGATACACCAAACCTTCACTTTTTAGGCGTTGCCGACTTCAAAGAATACTGCAAAAAAAGAAACATTCACATTGAAAATTCAGCATTTATTCGGAAAAATAAACAAGTCAAACTTTTTCCAAACTTATTTGCAGAAATTGGATTGTTTGTTTGTTCAAAATATGCTTAAGTCGCCATCAAAAAAGTAAAGGAGTACCAAAAGGCAGGAATCCCCATGCTACCCGTTACGGCTGGCATAAGGAGAGCTTCAAAGTGTTTTTATTCTCGATGCCTTATTTAATGTGCCTAATGCTGGGATTAATTATCGACAAAATCGTGTTCATCTAAACCTTCGGCCAAGAAAACGTTAAGTTTATGATCAATAAGCAAATATATTTTGAACTCTACCTTTGAAGCATTGTTTTTCAGGCAACCTGAACCAGAAAAGGATAGTGCAGCAAAATCACCAATCTGGCTTAATCGTGCTTTCGCTGAAAATTAGATAGAACGCTTCTGATTCTTGGAGGAATGAACCTAACAAACAAGTAAAAGACGAACACGATGCTTGTAATGAAGAAGCTCACTGGGTACGGCTCATAAAAAGCGATAAAGAGCCCCAACCACGTTGCTATCAGAGCAATGGCTACAGAAATAATTATGACCTGCCGCGGTCGTTTTGCCAATTGCTGAGCGGTCGCAGCTGGCGTGACCATCAATGAGAAGATGAGAAGGACGCCAACTACTTGGACCGCAATCGACGTTGCGACCGCGACTAGGAGCATGAAAATTATGCCGAGCAAAAGTACGGGCATTCCTTTTGCTTCCGCCACATCTTCATCGAGCGATGCAAACAGGAGAGGTCGATATACCGCCGCGATGAGAAACAGAATTATCACGCCGGCAACGAGGGTCAAAAGGACATCGCTGAAACTGATGCCCAGTATTTCTCCAAACAAGATGGAGTACGCCTCGGTTGCATAGCCGGTGTAGAGACTAATGAACAACACACCAAGGCCGAGCATGAATGCGAGAACCGTTCCAATCTGGACGTCACGCTGTGCGGCGCGCCGGCCAAGCGCGGCTATCCCAAGTCCGCCCACGCTTGTGAACAGGAGAAGACCGTAAACTGGGTTGACTGCGAATAATACGGCCGCCGCTGCCCCAGAGAAACCGATGTGGGAGAGCGCGTGCGCTGCGAATGATGAACGACGCAACACAACGAAATAGCCGACAATGCCCGCGACGATTGCGACCGCTGTTCCTGCCTCGAAGGCATGCTGCATGAACTGGTACTGAAGCATTTGTTGCAGGTCGATCCATGGATTAATGCTGAAGGTCATTCTGGTTGACACCCGTGGACATCTTCAATGCCTACAACTCCAATGTTGCCCCTAGAGTCTCGAAGAACCTCAACGTGAACTCCGAACAAAGCCGAGAGGCACTCTGACGTCAGGACCTCTTGCGGCGTCCCAGTCGCCACCTTGCCATTGGCGATGTAGACCACCTTATCAAGATAAGGCAAAAGAGGGTTAATATTATGGGCTATCAGCAGCGCAGTCACGTTACGCGCTTGAACCACACTGTTTATAAGCTGTAGCAATTCTCTTTCGCGCCTCATGTCAAGATTCGACAACGGCTCATCGAGCAACAGGACAGAGGGGTTGCTCACCAGCGCCTCGGCCAGAAATATTCTCTGCAGTTCTCCGCCTGACAACACACCGAGAGAACGATGAGCCAAATCTGTCGCTCCAACCGCTTCCAGCGCGTCGAGAGCGGCTTTGCGGTCGTTTTTGGAGAACAGTCCCAGACCCCACTGTTTGCCGGAGAATCCCAGTCGCACAAGTTCAAGAGATTCAACATTCGTTTCACCGTCGAATATGTGACGCTGAGGCACGTAACCAATCTGCGGATTACCACGCTTAGGCGCTGCATCGAATATCTTGATCGTGCCGCTGACGGGTTGCTGCAACCCAAGGAGCAAACGAAACAGAGTTGTCTTTCCCGCTCCGTTAGGGCCGATAACCGCGACAAACTCGCCGCGATTAATGGCGAAACTGGCGTCTCGCCAAACTATGTTGTCCGGGTAGCCGGCCACTAGATTCTTGGATGTGATGATGTCGTACTGTGCGGTCATTGTTATTTCCCATGGGCTTGTTGGTTAAGTGCGTTCTGAAGAGCGATTAACTGCGAATTCATCCAGTCTTGGAACGTGACAGTCGGCGGCTGGATTGTCTCCGTTATTGGAACAATCGGAATGCCTTGTTTAGCGGCCTGCGCTTCGATGTTCTGAGTTAGCGGTGTCACCGTTTGTGAGTTGTAAACCAGCACGGTAACGGTTCCATTCTGGATAAGCTGCTGGAACTGCACGATGCTCTGTGCCGGGGGGTCGTTTCCTTCGGAGACCGCTTGCATAAATGCGGGGGGAGAGACGAGGTCGAGACCAGTGGCGTTCGCCAAATACTCAAAGATGCTCTCAGTAGATGCTACTTTCACGCCTCCGAACTGTTGCTTTATCTCGTCGATAAGCTCGTTGTATACTCCAAGCGATGCGTTCAATGCAACATACTGCTGTTTATAGTATGCAGCGTGGGTCGGATCTATGGAAACAAGGTCCTGGTACATTGCGTTCACTGCGTCATTCACATAAATAGGACTGTACCAAAAGTGAGGATTGGCACCAACTGGCTGATTGATGAGTTTTTGCACGTTTAAGACTACTTGATGTGGAGTATTGCTTGCTGCTATAAGCTTTAGAGCCCAGTCGTCATATCCGGCTCCGTTGACGATTACTAAACGGGCATTTGCAATTGCTATGGCGTCAGCGCTACTGCTTTCGTATTCATGAGGATCAGCATTGGGGTCTGAAACGATGCTCAGCACATTAACGTGTGTTCCGCCAAGCTGGGTTATCAAACTGCCCCAGAAATTTTCGGCGGCAACTACCTGTATCACTCCACTAGAACTTGCAGTTGTCGCCGGGGTAGATGCCGGTGCAGTTGTAGGTGACGCCGTTGGTGAAGGCGTTGTCGTCGGCGTCTTTGCGGGAGTCGAGAAGGATATGTAGGCGAAGACTCCTCCTATGATGATAACGATTACAACAATTGCTGCAATAATCACATACATAGTTTTCCGCATAGCCTTAACCTCTATATGTGCATGTAATCAGCAAGTTATTAAGTTTTACTCATTTTTTAATAAAGCGTGCTCTTTAACAGATAATAAATTTCACGTAGTTTTTAGTTGGAACGAAGCAAAAGAAAAATCAAAACTACATCTTTTAGAAACAGCAATCATTGAAGGCACATAAGTCTAAGATGGTATCAGACGATTTATTAGTTAAACATCTTGTTACATTAAGGATGTTGAGGCGAATTGCGTGGAAATAATTAGCGTATCACTGCCTGAGGAATTACTCAAAGAGTTGGATGGTGTTTTAGGTGAACAACACTCTGCGACAAGATCCGAAGTGATTAGGCAAGCTGTTAGAAACTACATTACAGAATACAACGAGTTAGACAACATCAAAGGGAATGTGATTGCCACCATAACGGTTCTTTATGAGAAGACAGAGCAAAATGAAGAATTGTTCCACATACAACATGAATACGGAGACATGATTGCGGCGTACTTACATTCTCATCTAACTGAAACTAGTTGTCTTGAGGTCATGGCGGTAAAGGGACCCTCCGAGCGGCTCAAAAGCTTGATTGATGGGCTGAAGGCAAACAAGCCGGTTAAACAAATAAAATTCTCGGTCATGATAACTGACGAGAAAGAATGATTAGTTGATCCCTCTTAGTGCTTTTTCTGTTTCACCCCAAACTTTCACAAAGCTTACGAGTGCCCCTAGAGTCAACCCCGTTTTTCTAGCAGCTTTTTCTAAATTTACAACTTTGCCTTTATCGTTAGATTCGATCGTCCACGTTTTTCCTAAACAAATCGCACTTAACTGATTGCTTTCTATATTTTCAGCCAAAGCAAAATACCCATAATTAAGCCGTAAATTGCCAACGCCTCAGCCAACGCCACAATCAAGAAACTTCTAAAGAACGTGTCAGGCTTCTCAGCTAACGCACTGATTGCGGCGCTACCAGCGGCAGAAATCGCAAGTCCAGCACCTAATCCTGATAAACCAATAGCTAGCCCAGCGCCGATTGCTAAGCCCAATGTATCATACGGTCCAGTGGTTGTTGTTGTAGTCGCTTGAAGCGTAGAGACTGAGAATGCAGCTGCTACCCCGATAAGAGGCAGAAACGCCAGCGGAAGTAACAATAACACTATTAGCATTCGATTCTTCATGTCCATTTAGCTCCAATAAGACAAAAACAACACAGCTCTAGGTATTAACCTTTTTCGTTGCCTTCGTTTCTCCCTCATTTAGGGAGAGCTCAACAGCTTCGCCGATTTTGCTTGCTTCCTCTTTTATTGCGTTGGCTTTTTCTCTAATTTTCTTAATTTCTTCTTCTGCTATGCGCTCGATGTTCAGGTTAAAATTCTGGTAGTCTTTTTCCAACTTTTCTTTTTTTGACATAGATTTTCGATCACAGCCCTTATTTTATGACTAGAACAGGACAAGGGGAGTATTCAATCACTCGTTCAGCAACACTACCGATAAGAACCCTCTCTGCAGCTCTTAGCCCATACGTACCCATTACAATTAAGCCTATGTTTAATTCCTTGGCTAAGTGCACAATCTGTTCGAACGGTCTTCCTTTAGCGAGTATAGAATCCGCCTTAACGCCTTCTTTCTCTGCTAAGCCGAGAATATATTTAATGTATCGTTGACCATCTTGCTTTAGCTCCTGTTCAACATTCTCGCGTTCGGTTACTTTGGAAAGTTGGTTAAGAACAACCTCATCAATCACGTAAACTACTATGATTTGGGCATCAAGCATTTTTGCAATACTTATACTGTACTCTGCTGCACGTATGCTGTAATCTGACCCATCAGTAGGAATCAAAATTTTTTGAATGTTTTTAAAATTCAAAGTCAAATTATTCGCGCTCCCTAATCATATGCTTAATCCGTTTAGTTCTAACAAACTCTTCTCGATCTTTTTCTTCCAAAACGAGTGCAATCTTTTTAGTGATATTGCGATACATGGGGATGAGAACGTAATTCAACGCGTTCACCCGACGCTGAGTCCTTCCCACATCGTTAGCAATCTGAAATGTGGTACCCTCAGCCTTAGCTAAATTGGCGATTAACTCCAGCACACTGTAGAATTGCTTAAACGCTTTATCTAGTTCAGCGTTGGTATTTGCGAAACCGTAATCAGGCTTCGCATCAGTTTCGCTTTGAAATTCTACATTAGGAACACTTACGCCCATGATACTTTTGAAATCCAAGAGGAAATCTGCTTCATAGCTTGAGCCCAAAGCCACGTTGGCAACAGTTTCCGAACCCTTAGTCATATTTGCTTCCTTTAGGCTTTGGTAAGCCTTTGCAAGAGCTTCCAATAAGTCCTCGCGGGCTTTCTCAGCTTCGTAAATGCTATTTCTTAGTTCGCGGAGCAAAATGTCACGTTTACGTTCAAGTACATCCCGCCCAGACTCTGCTAGACTCAAGGTTTTTTTTGTTCGTATCAGGTTAATTCTTGTTGGGCTAACGTTTTCAAGAGACATTAAGCTTACTTTACCTCCTTAACGATTTTTGGGTAGTACTTCTTGATGAATTCAGGGCGTATGCTTGTTAATTCTTCATCTGGCAAAACTGAAAGGGTATCCCAAGCAATAGAAAGCGTCTGCTCGATTGACCTGTTCTCGTTTTTACCTTGGCAAATAAGCTTCCGCTCGAAACGCTCACCGAAGCGCAGGTATTCTTTGTCCCTGCTTCCTAACCCTTCCTCGCCGATAATTGTAGCCAGAGACTTCACACCGTTGTACTGTGCATAAGCGGAATATAATTGACTTGCAACGTTAGCATGATCTTCTCGTGTGCTGTCTTTGCCTATGCCATCCTTCATCAATCTGGAAAGACTTGTGGAAACATAGATTGGGGGATAAATGCTCTGCTTTTCCAAATTGCGAGACAAAACAATTTGCCCTTCGGTAATGTAGCCTGTAAGGTCAGGAATAGGATGTGTGATATCATCATTTGGCATAGTCAAAATAGGCATCTGCGTGATTGAGCCTTTCTTGCCAATTATTCTACCTGCTCGTTCGTATATATTTGCGAGATCACTGTACATGTAACCTGGGTAACCCTTTCTACTTGGCACTTCCTCCATTGAAGCGCTAACCTCACGTAGGGCTTCGCAGTAATTCGTCATATCCGTCAATATTACAAGCACATGCGACTCCTGGTCAAACGCCAAATACTCAGCTAAAGTCAAACCTGCTCTAGGTGTGATAATTCGTTCCACAGGCGGGTCCTCAGCTAAGTTAAGGAACATTGCTACGTTTTTTATTGCACCAGTTTCCTCAAAGCTTTTTTGGAAAAAAGCGGCATCATCATGCTCTAGGCCCATTGCAATGAAAACAATATAGAATTCTTCGCCTCCCCCACGAATCTGCGCTTGCCTTACAATCTGAGCAGCAAGATCATTGTGAGATAAGCCTGGACCGCTAAAGATTGGAAGCTTCTGTCCCCTCACGAGACTGGTTAAACCATCAATTGCCGATATGCCTGTCTGTATGAAGTCCCTTGGGTATTCTCTTGCAGTAGGATTCAAGGGGAAACCGTTTACGTCGCGTTTTTCTTCCGTGAAAAACCTTGGATGACCGTCAATAGGTTCGCCGAAACTGTTCATTACACGCCCAAGCATTTCTGTTGATACAGGCACTTCTAGGGACCTTCCGAGAAATCGAGTACGCGTTTCCGAAGGTGACAACCCTGTCGTGCCTTCGAAGACTTGGACGGTTACGGCTTTCTGAGTTACCTCAATAACTTTGCCCAAGCGGGTTTCTCCTGTTTGAGTTTTCACCGCTACAAGTTCATCGTAACCTACTTGTTGCACGTTCTCTACTATGATTATTGGGCCGGAAATTGAAGCTACGCCTTTATATTCTAATCCTGAACCTGCCATATTCTTTACCTCAAACTTGCCTCTAACTCTTCGAAGTGTTGTTGCATCCGTCTTTCCAAATCGTCTAAGAGATTGATTTTATCGTTTGGTATCATAATTTTCATGCGCATTATCTCCTCTGTGACGGGAAACTGAATAACTTTGATGATTGGTGCACCTTTACTTACGACGCGAGCAGCAAACCTGTGGAAATCTACGATTATCTTTAACATTTTGAACTGTTTTTGCGGAGAGCAGTAAGTATCTATTGGGTCTAAGGCATTCTGCTGCAAGAGAGCTATACGGATTATTCGGGCTGTCTCTAAAATTAAGCGCTGTTTATCAGGCAAAGCTTCTGGACCAACCAGTTTAACGATGTTTTTCAAGTCGTCCTCCGCCTGCAAAATACGCATTGCCTCTTCCCTGTAACTATTCCATTCTTTGTCCACTTGTTTATGCCACCAACCAGCAAGTTCGTCAACGTAGCCACTGTAACTTTGCATCCAATTAATCGCGGGATAATGCCTAGCATCTGCTAATTCAGGGTCTAAAGACCAGAAAACCCGTGTGAAACGTTTAGTATGCTGTGTAACAGGCTCAGAAAAGTCACCGCCCGGAGGAGAAACTGCTCCAATTGCGGAAATCGAGCCTAAACGTTTTTCCGAGCCTAAGGTTTCCACGCCACCTGTGCGTTCATAAAATTCAGCTAATCTTGACGGCAAGTAGCTCGGAAAACCTTCTTCAGCAGGCATCTCTTCAAGCCTTCCTGAAACTTCTCTTAGCGCTTCTGCCCACCGGCTTGTGGAATCCGCCATTAAAGCAACGGTGTAGCCCATGTCTCGGTAGTATTCAGCGATAGTTATACCCGTGTAGATGCTGGCCTCACGAGCAGAGACCGGCATGTTGCTTGTATTAGCGACGAGTATGGTTCTCTCCATAAGAGGGTGCCCAGTAGTAGGGTCAATTAACTTTGGAAAGCTAGTCAGCACATCCACCATTTCGTTGCCGCGTTCTCCGCAGCCCACGTAAATTATTATGTTCGCGTCTGACCATTTGGCTAGTTGCTGCTGAGTAACAGTTTTCCCAGTACCAAAACCGCCTGGAATGCATGCGCTTCCACCCTTCGCGATTGGAAAAAAAGTGTCAATTACGCGTTGTCCAGTGATTAAAGGAACAGATGGAGGAAACCTACGACTGTATGGTCTGGGTTTTCTTACTGGCCATTTCTGCAGCATTGGCATGTCGGTTTTTTTGCCGTTTGCTTCTATGGTGGCAATTACCTCTGTGATCGTGTAGTCGCCTTGGGGTGCAATCTGGACTAGTTTACCTTGCAAGGTAGGCGGAACAAGTATACGATGTTCAACCAAATCGGTTTCTGCTACAGTACCGAGGACATCGCCGCCTACAAGCTTGGTTCCAACTTTAGCTTTGGGTATAAAAGGCCACTTTTTTTCTCTTGAAAGCGGTGATACTCCGCGTGCACTTTTGATAAAGGGTCCCGTAAGTGTCCTTAACAATTCCAATGGTCTTTGGATGCCATCGAAAACAGTCCCGACTAGTCCCGGAGCCAGCTCCACTGAAAGTGGGCTTCCTGTACCCAAGACGGGCTCGTTAAGTTTAAGTCCAGAAGTGTTCTGGTAAACTTGGATTGTTGCACGTTCACCTTCTAAACGGATAATTTCACCTATTAAGCCCTCTTTACCTACTTCAACCAGTTCATGCATCACGGCTTGTGCCATGCCGTTGGCTTCAACGACTGGCCCCGCAACTCGAATTACTCTGCCTTTAACCGACATACTTTCTAGGCCTTCTCCCCGAACAATATTTTTGCCACTTCAACACGTAAGGCAGGCTTGAGTTCTTGCAACCGATTATCTATGGTGCTATCGTAGGTTATTTTGCCGTCTATAGTTTGGATTTTGCAACCGCCAATGAAATCTTCGTTTTCGTCTGACAGGTTTAATTCCCGACGTAACTTCTTCGACAAACGGTTCAGCATGTCTTGCGTTAACCATCCTTTATCTTTAGCGTTGACTTGTATGACGAGATTTTTTTGGCCGATTCTTCCAGCCGCTTCTTCTATAAGCTTCAGGAGATAGCCGTGATATTCCACAGTTGTTACGAAACCCTTAAGGTTGAAAAAGGCTTTCTCGAAAGCAGTATCAACTAAGCCTTCTTTTGTTTGAAGCAGGCGATTTCTCATTTCCACCTCAGTTACAGAAGCGATTTTTCGCCTCTCGCCTTCTGCTTTAGCTGTCGCCTGATTCATTAAAGTCTGGTAGTTTTGGACTGCTTGCTCTTTTCCTACTTTTAATGTTTGTTTAGCTTGATTTTCAGCAAATAAGATTATGGCTTCTGATTCTTTTTGCACGTCCCCTAAAACTTCGTTTGCAATCGCGGAAAGACCATCTTTAATACTCACTTTTTTAATCCAGCTTTTATATTCTAACGCCTAAGGTTTTGCTGATGAGGTCAGACATGTGGACTTGACTTGGTTTTCCCCTGCTTCCAGGCATCTCCACAATTAAGGTGCTCTTGCGTTCGCGGCGAATTTTTTCGATAGCCTCATGCATTTGCGGTTGAGCGGAGAATTCTTCGCTTACGATTATAATTGCCAGATCATTGCGGACAAGCGCTTTGTTTAGAGCTTGCCGTGCCTCATCAACTGAATTTACTTCGGCACCTTCAAGGCCGACCAGTCTGAACCCAGTGATCATGTCGCTGTCGCCGATAACGTAACCGAGCATGCTATCGCCCAATAAAACTTTAATTTCTAGTTAATCAACATTTTGTTAGAACATGCATGTTTCGACCAGAAAGAATGAGCGACACATCAATAATATGCGTTAAACAAGACGTTGAATCAGTACTACAAGCGCTAAGCAGCTTTGGAGAATTCCACATAGAACAAGCAACTGAAGACGCAAGCCTTACCGACTACAGCGAGAACATCCAGAAGGCTGAGGAGTCCCTCACAAACGTCAACGAGTTAATTAAACAACTTTGCCAAGAAAAACCAGGCATCTTCGACGTTTTCAAAGTATCACAACCAACTAGAACACAAGTAACCGCGGAAAATTGGCAAGCCCTCTCAGAATCCACTTGCCAACAAGTCTTGACGCTTAAAAAGGAAGTTGACGACATCAACACCTCTCTATCCAGCCTGCAAGAAAAAACTGCACAGCTTAACCACATCAAAGACATGCTGACAACAATGGATAAGATGAAAGCAGACCTTGCAGCCATGGAAGAACTAAAATTAATACGTGTTGCCTTTGCAAACGTGCCACATAAAAACTTCGATGGATTAAAAACGGCACTTACAGACTTTTCGCTCATTCTGCATCGCTACTACTTAACCAAGGCAACTGACTTTGTATCCTTAGCTGTGCCAAGCAAACAAGGCGCAGACGTCGAGAAAATCCTGAAGCTACATCACGCTGAAACCTTTGCGATTCCTAAGGATTTACCGCACGATGTGGCTCAAGCGCTTAATGAAGTTAATAATCGATTAAAAGAAAACACGCACAAAGAAAAAGCGTTTTTCGATTCACTAAATAAACTAAGCAAAGAAAACAAGAATAAACTTGTCTCATGGAAAGAAAACACTGAAAACATTCTTGCATTGCTAAATGCGAAAAGAAAGATACTTCAGTCCGGACGGCTTGCAACAGTTAAAGGGTTCGTGCCGGAGAAAAAATTCCGTGCGCTCAACGAAAAAATTCATGCAATGCTAGGAGAAAAAGCTTTAGTGCTTCAGAATGAGCCAGTTCAGAACCAAGACCCCCCTACAAAGCTTAGCCACAACAGATTTATCAAGCCTTTTGAAGAGATCACTAAGCTTTGGGGTCTACCACATTACGACGAGCTGGATCCAACGCCAGTTATTGCAATAACGTTCCCGATTATTTTCGGGTTAATGTTCGGCGACGTTGGACACGGCTTAATCCTACTAGTCGGCGGGTTAACGCTTGGAATACTAATTAAAAAGAACCAAGCAATAAAAAATGTATGCTGGATTATGGCTGCCTGCGGCGCCACCACCATTGTCATGGGGCTAATGTATGGCGAGTTTTTTGGTCAGGAGATATTTGCTTTATGGTTCCGCCCGTTTAATAATATCTTTGATTTCCTAATTTTCGCCCTTGCCGTAGGCGTAATACAAATCGTCAGCGGTTTGGTTTTGGAAATGGTGAACTTTCTGATTAAGCATAACGTCACTGATGCAGTTTTTACGGCGGTACCTAAAATAGCGTTCTATCTTGGCGCAGTTTACCTTATTGTAGTTTACAAGTTAAATCTTGGCTTGTGGTTTTCGGGTCCAATATTGCTGATTATTGTACCATTTGTGTTTTTGGTTTGCGGTAAGCCAGTTTTTATGACTTTAGAAAAATTTTCATTGCGTGCAGTTGGCCCCGAAATTGAACAAAAAGGTCAAGAGAACTTGTTAGGACAGAGAATTTTCGAGGGCGGAGACTTAGTTACTCGCTTGCTTAGTAACACTATTTCTTACACGCGAATTCTTGCTTTGCTTATGGCTCACTGGGCATTACTCCTTGTAGTATACACTATCGCCGGCTTGGTAGGTTTTGCTTCGATTCCAGCGTTGATTATCAGCGGCATAATCATCGTCGTCGGAAATATTTTCGTGATCGGGCTTGAAGGATTAATCGTTTTCATTCATACGCTAAGATTGCACTTCTACGAGTGGTTCAGCAAGTTCTACGAGGGCACTGGAACAGTGTTTAACCCATTTAAGCAGAACCATGTCTACACTGAAGTTGTCCTTGAGGGAAAACAGGCTTAAAGTAACAGTTGACCCTGTATCTCCTCAGGGTTCACTGCCGCTTCCACACCCGAACTCGTAGCAATAAGATCATGCACTTCTGCTTCTTTTTGTGTCATGAAGGCAAGTGGTGCACCAATGTTGAAAATTTCACCAATCCTGCTTGCTTTAGCATGTTGAAAAACTGCTCTCTTGAAGGCCTTTTCAGCGTTTGCTACCGTTTCTTCTGGATTTTGAGCTTTAACAAAGAACTTTGCGTAATGGCTCTCGAGGGCAATTTTGAGGGCTGATTCGAAATCAGCTGCCGATAATAGAGCCTCAACAGTTTCCATAGAAAGATTAAAATTATTATGAGGCACCGCTAGTCGCAGCCAGTTGGCGTCGTAGTTTAGGGTTTTTCCCCTCAGAAGCGTCAGCAATGTGAAGCTATCATTTTCTGTGCTTGCATAAAAATGTGCATGTGGCTTCTCTTTTTTGGGAAGACTCTCATAACTGTCATGGAGTTTTTCGTAAAATGTCTTATCAAGAAGCATATCAAAGCGTGCGGTTGAACCGCTTTCCTCATAATTTTGCAGTCCCGTATTCAAGGTGAACGCGTACTCTGTGCTTTTGAGAGCATTCACCATTTGCTTTAAGGCTGGGGCTTTAGCAGCCTCCTCAATGACTGAGCGTTTTTTAAGATAATCTTCTATAGAAAGGTATATTTTGGCTAGCTTTTGCTCAGGACTTAGGTTGGCGTAGGCTGCTTTTATCAGCGCCTTGATGTTTTCCACTTCGAACCTTAAAGGGTGCAAGTTAAGATATTTTGTTGCGTTTTTGGGTGAGTTTTTGACTATTTTTGCATAAGATTCAATGAGATTTTCATTGAATGCTCTTTCGAGTTTGCGGCTTGTAAGTGGCAAGGGCACTTTAGCTATTTGCGCCTGGTAACTGGTTTCTCGGAGTTGAGCTACGAATGCGGAGAGGTCTCTGCTTTCCGTTAGCGTTTTGAGTTTAACTTCGCTTAGAAGTTTGCTTCTTTCTGCCCCGATTTTGGCTAGAACACTCGCATAAAGTGTTGTCTGGCTCAAGGCTGGGTTTCCTCAATCACTGCGTTCACAACTTTCGTGATTGCTGATTCCATATGTTTTTCCGCTTGCACTCTCAGTTTATCTGCGGCTACTTGGTTTGCTTTCAGCAGTTCGTCACGGTTGCAATTAGCTTCCTGAATTGTGTTCATGTACAGCTGCTGTGACTCCTCCTCAGCGTAAGTTTCGCTGTTGGCCAACAACTCTTCCGCTTCTTTCTGTGCGAGATCAGTCATCTTTTTGGCCTTATCCTGCGCTTCGCTACGGATTTGCTCTGCTTGAGCTTCGATTTTTTTAAGTTCTTCCCAGACTTTCTCCATTATTCCACAAATATGCTATGGTTTATGTGGTTTCTAAAGGTTTTGTGCTCTAAATAAAGATTATATTTTTGACTGAAAAATAGTTTGTAAAGTTGAATTAGACAGGTCATTTTGCCGTACTTAAAACTTTTTTTCCAACCTGCTTGATTTTCTCATTTTGAAAACCTGAAAGCCGAGTAAGCGATAAAACCTTGGTTTGAAACTGTGCAATTTTTCATAGAATGTAGCGCAGGGACTGCACATGAATTCAACTAACGAAGACGAGTGCCATCCGAACAGAAACCTCCTTAAAGATCATGTCTGACATCTTGCAGCGCTGCGTTGAACCTAAGTCCCCAACTAGCTTAATATACAACGTTAACTTGAGTTACGTATTTAACATCCAAAAACCATCAATTATATGGGGATAGCCGTGGAATCGAAAAGTGATTCACTCATAGCTTACAATGTTTTGAAGAAGAAAATCATAGACTCGGGCTTTTGCACGGCTTGTGGAGCTTGTGAGGTGGCATGCCCGGTTGGGGCACTGCAGATTGAGGATGATAAGGTTAAACGTATACATAATTGTGCAGATGATTTGGATCTCTGTCCAATCTGTTATGCAGTGTGTCCTCACTCTGAGGCCCTTTTGCTAAGAAGCCTACGGGCAGTTTCGGATGCGCCAATCAAGAATGAAGCAATAGGCTATTACAGAAAAATGCTGCTTGCCCAAGCGGCAGACCCAAAGCTCAGGGAACAATGTAGGGGCGCAGGGGTTGTAACCGCCCTCTTGACTTACGGCGTCGAAAACAAAATTTTCGACAGCGCCATAGTTTCCCAAGCTGAACTTGGAGACCCAACAAAGACTAAGCCCATGGTGGCCGTGGTACCAGATGACATCCTTTCAGCGGTCGGTACGAAGTTCTTTCCCTCAGCAGTCGCCAAGGCTTATGGGACAGCTGTAATGGAATACGGAAAAACGAAGATCGCCTTTGTCGGCGTACCCTGCCATGTACTTGCCCTCCGTAAGTTGGGAGCATGGCAACACAAGATTAGCGGAAACTTGAAGATAATCATAGGTCTCTTCTGTTTTGGTACTTTCTCACTTAAGCCGTTGATGGAATACATAACAAAAACCTACAATATTAAGCCTTCAGACATTAAGCAAATGCGCCTCTCAAAAAATTTAGTTATCCAGACAGAAAAGGAATCGATAAACATTCCGTTTGAAGAGCTTCAGAGCAAGATTTTGCCCAGCTGCAGAACATGCGTAGATTTCACTTCTGAATTTGCGGATATCTCAGTTGGACGCGCTTTCCCGCTCACGGACTGGTCTGTGGTAATCATACGAACCAAAACTGGAGAAGACTTCTTTTTCGACGCAGCAGAAAAGGGAGTTATCAACTTACGTGCTATCGAAGAGGAGCCAAAAGTGTTTGAGCGTGTGATTGGACCAGCCATAAAGAAACGAACAGAAGCCCTTCGCGCGGCCGGTAAACTTGAGGAAACCCAAGGTTTTATTCCAGCTCGATTGCTGAGGGAGACGGATTTGCTTGCCCATGTCAAGGTCGAGGAAATCATGACGAGAAAAGTCCGATCTGTGCCTAGTAACATGACTGTTAGCGAACTTTTGGAGCTGATGGCGGCGGAGCAGCATGGCGGGTACCCCGTGACGAATGAAAAAAATGAGCTCGTCGGCATTGTAACCATCGAAGAAGTTTCGTTTGTGGATAAAAAGAAGCGAGGCCAGACTTCCGTTGGTGCTATAGCAAGGCCAAACCTCGATGTGGTCTATCCTGGGGAGACGGCGTTGGATGCATATAAAAAAATGAGCAAACAGGAAACAGGGCGGGTACTCGTTTTGGACCCGGAAAATCCGCAACGAGTGATAGGCATAGTAACCAAAGCAGACTTGTTGCACGCCCTGGTGAACCAAGCCTGAAGAGGCAAGCAAAACCCTGAGTCCCGAACCCCGCTCCACTTCAACCGATTCGCACACGACGTATCCATGGTTCTGGTCTTTCACAGCGCCGCGCCGCGCTCCAATTTTGCTGGTGATTGTACCGTTTGTTTTTCTAGTTTTGTGAAGCCTACCTTTTTGGCACTGGTAAAGCTATAATTACGAGCGCTTAAACACCCATTAACTTCAGCAAAATCGCCTTAGCTGCGTATAGTCTGTTTTCTGCCTGCTCATAAATAACCGTTTTGGGATTCTCGATTGTTTCTGCGCTTATTTCGTATCCGCGATGAATGGGCATGTCATGCATAATGTATGCGTTGCTATCTTTGAGCAGTTCAGCGTTGATTTGGTATGGCATCATAAGCTTAATTCGCTTCTCCTTTTCCGCCGCAAACTTTGGGTCAGTGAAGAATTCCATGTCAATCCACGTGTCTGTATAAACAAAATCTGCATCTTTAACAGCTTTCTTTGCATCTAAGGTTGACTGCCACAACCCAGTTTTCTTTGCCTCAGATAGCAACTCATCATCGCGTGCTGCTTCGTTCAAAATCGGTGTAACCGTTGTTAGTTTTAATCCTGTTTTAGTGCAGCTTTCTATTAGCGAGTTGCAAACGTTATTGTGGACGCCGATGTAGACGAGCTTGGCGTCTTTTAGCGTGCCTTTCTTTTCTTTTATAGTGATTAAATCTGCTAAAGCTTGGCTTGGATGATACTTCTCGTCGCAACCGTTGATTACTGGAACACGAGAAGCATTAGCCATCTTTATTAAATCAGCGTTATACAGCAACCTAGCCATGATACAGTCAACATTACGGGACAAATAACGAATTTCATCCGTTATGTCAGCTAACATGAAGTTCGTTGTTCGCCAATCGATAAACAAGCCGTGACCTCCAAGCTGAGTGGCCGCAACCTCAAAAGCAACCCTTGTCCGTGTGGAGGTTTTCTGGAAAACTAACGCAGCCGACTTGCCCTCAAAGGCTTTACGGTATTTTTTAGGGTTGTGCTTAACTTCGATGCCTAAATCAACAAGTGCATTAAGATCTTGACTTGATAACTCTTTGAAATTAATCAGATGCATCTTCACTTTGCCTCCAGTAAACGCTGAACCAAGCCAGCAATTATAAGCTTTATGGAAAAACCTACTTTTGCAAACTCATTAATTTTAGTTTAATTGTTTAAGTAGTCAAAGATTTTATCTAAAACGGACTCGGTGAAGTTCCAGCCCCCGCCGCATTCTCTCAACCGCCATGTCAACATTATTTGCAAGCTCTTCATCTTTTTCCAAATTCGAATACCAGCGCCAGACTTCATGCCAGTTACCTTTCGGCGTACTAGCTATTGGAGTATCTATTTTATGCCAATCTTTCGTCATTTTTCGTCCACTACTCTCATTTATCAAACGAACTTTTTCCCTAGCGATAATTGTCCACAACAGTTAATAAAAATAATTATAGTTTAAATTATATCAAATGTTAAGCAATTAACAAACATAACTCGTAAGTGTTGAAAAATGATTCTGGTCGTCCATTCAAGCCGTGATATTGCAGGCGTAAACATAGCCAAGAATTTACTTCAACTCTACCCCTTCGCAAAGACAAAGCAGACTTACCAAGAAAACCCAATTTATCTGGCTGAAATGTATGGCAAACAGATCAGCTTCATAACGCTTAAAGAAGAAGCGGTCAACGCACAAAACCTCCAAGAAGACTTCCCAAGCGCCCAGCTGATAGTGTTCATTTCACGTCACAGCAGCCAAAGCGGAATCCCCACCTTATCCGTTCATACCCCGGGAAACTTTGCTGAAGCAGGACTAGGCGGATTGCCTAGAACAGTCTCAGTTTCACCTGCAACAGCCATGCGTGACGCTTTAAAAACGCTTTTACACTACAAAGGAGAATTAAGCCTCAACTACGAAGTGTCATACGAGTGCACTCATCACGGTCCCAGCTTGAATGTGCCAACGATGTTTGTTGAGTTAGGCAGTTCCCCAGCACAATGGAACGATTTAAGGGCAGCAGAAGCCGTTGCCCACTCCGCAATGTCTGCAATCGCCAACTTCTCAACGCCTGCCAATTCAGCGGTTCTTGGAATAGGCGGAACACACTACAACCAAAAGTTCACGCGTATGGCTTTGGCTGGCGAAGCCGTTTTCGGCCACATGGTACCTAAATACGCTGTCTCCATGATTGACTCTGAAATATTAGCGCAGTGCATCGCGAAAACTTTAGAGAAAGTCTCGTTGGCGATTCTTGATTGGAAAGGAATCAGAAGCCAAGACAAGCCAAAACTATTATCGTCTCTGCAGGATGTTGGGTTGCCTTTCAAGAAAGTTTAACCAAAAAATAGTCAGCCTCGTAAGGAAGCTTTAAAAGTGTTGATAAAGCTAGTTTTTAAACTCTAGGTTACAGTAACGTTTATTATTCATAAATGAAATCTTGAGTGTGCGATGAATATGGGAATAAAATCTTGGTTAACGCAAGCAGCAAGAACCTTAAAGCTAGCTGTAAAACCTGGAAGAGAAGAGCTGTGGCTATCAATAAAAATTAGCCTCTTAGGCATAGGCGCAATTGGTTTAATCGGTTTCGTAATTAAACTATTAGCGTACGCAGTAGGCGGCGCATCAGGAGCAGCAACTTAAAAGGAATCTTGGGTTTATGGAAAAGAAAGAAGAGCAAACGCAAGCAAAAATTTTCGTTGTCAAAACCACCACTGGTCAAGAACGGAATGTTGCCAGATTGATTGCTTCAAAAGTGGAAATGAATCACATTCCAATGAAAGCTCTTCTTGTTCCAGACACTCTAAAAGGATACGTGTTTGTTGAAGCTGACGGGCCACATTTGGTGGAAGAAGCCATCACAGGCTTAAGACACGTACGCTCCAGAATCCCTGGGCTGGTAAGCTTCAATGAGATAGAACGGTACATTGTCCGAAAACCAGTCATGGAAGACCTCAACGAAGATGATGTCGTCGAAATTACTGGTGGACCTTTCAAAGGTATGCGAGCCAAAATCACAAGACTTGACAAGGCAAAAGGCGAAGTTACTCTCGAACTACTTGAGGCAACATTCACTTTGCCAATCACAGTACACTCAGACTATGTAAAACTAGTAGAAAAAGCAAAAACATAAAACAGGCGAAAAAACATGGGAGAAAAAAAAGTTGTAGAACTGCTCGTAAATGGAGGACAAGCCAATGCAGGTCCACCATTAGGTCCTGCTCTTGGTCCATTAGGCGTCAATATAATGGCTATCGTCAACAAAATTAACGAGGTTACAAAGGACTATGCTGGAATGAAGGTTCCAGTGAAAATCAGCGTTGATACTGAGGACAAAACCTTCGATGTGTCCGTTGGCACTCCAACCGCTTCAGCATTAATCGTTGCTGAATTGAAAATAGAGAAGGGTTCAGGAACGCCCAACACTGTAAAGGTAGGCAATTTGTCTATGGAGCAGATGGTTCGGATAGCGAAAATTAAGCGACTTGAGCTTTTAGCCCCAACGCTAAAGAAGGCAACTAAAGAGATGCTTGGAACCTGCGTCAGTTTAGGTGTCACCGTTGAAGGCAAAGACCCACGTGAAGTGCAAAAAGATATTGATGCTGGCAGCTACGAACAGTTATTTGGTAGCGAATAATGATAAGCGAATATTTTTATAATGGGTTTCCAATCCCTCATTGGCACGAGGCTTAAAAATGCCCCTAGACAACAAGACAATTTCAGAAGCAGTTAAACAGGCAAAGGCGAAGTCTGGCGGAAAAAAATTCAACCAGACAGTAGATATAATCTTGGATATTGTAGAGATCGATATGAAGGCGCCAGAAGGCAAAATCCAAGAAATTGTTGAGCTTCCTCATGCAACCGGAAAGCCGAACAAGATCTGTGTTATTGCTTCTGGAGAATTTGCATTTAAAGCAAAAAACGCACAAGCTGATCACGTTATAGAACGTTCCGACTTAGACGCGTTATCTGGCAAAAAGAAGGAACTGCGCAAGCTTGCCAGCGAATATGACGTTTTCATTTCAGAAGCTCCATTAATGCCGCTAGTAGGTAGAATTCTTGGTCCAGTTTTGGGCCCGAGAGGAAAAATGCCTATTCCTGTTCCACCGAACGCTGACATTGCAGCCATAATAAATAAGCACCGCAAAACCGTGGTTGTGAGAATGCGCAACCAACCGATTATTCAAGTTTCAATTGGCTCTCAACAGATGAAGGATGAAGAACTTGTCGATAACATTATGACGGTTCTTCGTGTTTTAGATGGAAAACTTAAGCGTGGCTTGAAAAACGTAAAGTACGCTTTTATTAAGACATCTATGGGTGAGCCGGTAAAAATTAAACCGTAACAGAGAAGAGAAATCATGCCGTCCCAACAAGTATTAGACGAAAAATCAAGCCAAGTAGACTCAATAAAAGGCATACTGAAAGAATACAAATCCATCGGTATCGCTAGCCTGCAGAAGGTTCGTGCTTCGCAACTTCAAGAAATTAAGAAAAGTATGGCTGGTAAAGTTTACCTTAGAGTTTTAAAGAACACGCTAATGAGACTAGCCATTGAAGAGATGAATCAAGAAGATTTAAAGAAGCTTGAGGAGTATTTGGATGGATCAAACGTTTACTTGTTCACAGACCTAAACCCGTTCAAACTGGCGCTGTTGCTGGAACGGGGCAAAGTGAGAACAACCGCCAAGTCAGGTGATATTGCCGCCAACGATGTGGTTGTTCCAGCTGGTAACACGGGTCAACCTCCAGGTCCATTTATCAGCCAATTAAACGCTGTTGGCTTGCCGACGAGGATTGAGTCTGGCAGCGTGTGGGTCAGTAAAGACACTTTGGTAGTTCGCAAGGGTGAAGAAATTAACGAGCGCCTTGCCGGTGTACTCTCAAAACTAGGCATTAAAGCAGTTGAACTCAGCATATCAATGCGTGCAGTTTTTGACAATGGCTTAATGATTACTGGTGACCAGCTGAAAGTTGACGTTGATGCAACAAGGAAAAGCATTGAGCAAAGCAACCAAGAAGCCTTCGCACTAGCAATGGGCATCTTTTACCCATCCAAAGAAACAATTAAGCCATTATTGCAGATGGCACACCAAAAGGCTGTTGCATTAGCTGTCGGCGCTGCAATACCAACCAAAGAGACAATTGGTGACCTGATAAGAAAAGCGAACATGGAAATGACAAGTTTAAGCGGTGCTGTGGAGAAAGCTAAGCCTAAAGCAGCTTAACCAACCTCTTTTTGAGTTGATTTTTCTAGTGCTAATAGTATACCCTATTAGCTTATTTACTGGCTGCGTTGGATAGAACAAGTCTTGCTTAGATTTTTCAGTCTGTTCAGTAGTTCCGCAAGTGAGCTTTAGTAACTTGAAAACTTAACGATGCTGTGAAGTGTTCACCCAAGCCTGCCATCGCAGATTCCTTCAATGGCTAAGAACACTATACTTTACAAGGCATCGCACTTGAAAGTCTCAAACGCTTTAGGCACATGTGACTGTACCGACAAAATGTACCGTCAAAACGTATATGCATTTAACCCCCTTGGTGGGTAGTAGCCTACACGTATATTCAACCCTATTGAAAACCACCTCAATAGAAGACCCAACACTCACGGTTACATTAAGCAAAACCAATGAAAAATAGACTCTTTTTGCCAAAAAGCACTTACGGATCTACTGCTGTTTTGATAAGGCTTAATAGTTTCTTACGTCGTGTACATTTCAATAATAACGTGACTTGGCATGGTTGATGTTTGGCTTCCCTACGGAAAAACCGACGTGTGCATCCGAGTTCCAGCCCGAAACCTCCTTGGAACAATCGAGCCAGCAGAGCGCCAAGGCGCACTGGATGCTAAGGCTGAGGTGGAGCGAGCTCTAAAAGAACCCATTGCCTCAAAGCGTTTAAGCGAAATCGCCAAGCCCGAGAGCAAAGTGGCTATTGTTGTTGACGATGCTACTAGGAAAGCGCCGAGTGAAGTGATGCTTTTGCCAGTGCTCGCCGAGCTTAATCTAGCTGGCGTAAAAGATGAGAATGTCATGGTTATTTTTGGTTGCGGAACACACCGAGCGGTTAAGCCTGAGGAAGCGACGGCGTTGCTTGGTGCGGAAGCGCTTAAACGGGTGAAAACCATCAGCCATGACTGCCGAGCGCAAGATTTAGTGTATGTGGGCACGACTAAGACGCATGGCAACAAAGTTCATGTTAACCGCGTGTTCGCTGAGGCAGACGTGAAAGTGCTCTTGGGAGATGTTGGCTTCCACTATTATGCTGGTTACGGCGGTGGAAGAAAAAGCGTTTTACCAGCGGTCTGCGGCGAAGAAACCATAAAGCAAAATCATGCAATGCTACTTCACGCCAATGCACGAACTGGAGTTCTGGAAGATAATCCCGTGCATCGGGACATGACTGAGGCAGCAAGATTAGCCAAAATAGACTTCATAGTAAACGTTGTCGCGAACAAGAAGGGCGAAATCGTAAAAGCCTTCGCTGGGGATTTAGAGCAGGCATTTCTGGAAGCCGTAAAACTGGTCGACGAAATGTACCGTATAACAGTGGACCGTCGAGCAGACATCATAGTCGTAAGTGCAGGCGGTCATCCAGCGGACATGAATCTGTACCAAGCTTACAAAGCGCTCGACAATGCGTTGGACGCAGTTAAACGCGGAGGAGTAATAATCCTTGTCGCTGAGTGTCCTGAAGGGCACGGGAACCAAGTGTTTTATGATTGGATGACGCGTTTGGGGGATTTGAAAAATGTTGAACATGAAATTAAACGCAACTTTGTTTTGGGCGGTCACAAGGCTTATTACCTTTTAAAAGCTCTGCAGAACCACCAAATCATATTGGTATCTTCCTTGCCTGATTACTATGCGACGAGCATATTCAAGTTGAAGACAGCTCGAGCCGTAAATGACGCTTTTGCTGAAGCGTTGAAAATTGCGGGTTCAGCTTCAAGAGTTTGGGCGATGCCTCAGGGCAGCAACACCTTGTCCGTGTTCAAGGCGCCGGAAGAAACAAAGACTTAAACAATCTGCGTACGCAAAGCAAGAAAGCAAGAGATTGATGCGTAAAGCGTAACCTTTAAGTTGCAACGGTGAAATTTGGTTTAAGAAGGCGAAACAATGCAACAAACCTTCAAGCTCCGCAAATTTGTCCCCGATGATTTACAAAGTGTCATGCAAATCAACCGCGTGTGCCTGCCAGAAAACTATACTGACTTCTTCTTTATGGACTTGCATCAACGGTTTCCTGAGACCTTTATTGTGGCAGAAGAGAATGGAGCTATTGCAGGTTACACCATGTGCCGTATTGAAGTTGGCTTATCAAATTATGGTTTCGGCGGCTTGATAAGGAAAGGACACGTCGTATCCATAGCGGTTCTGCCACAGCACAGGCGCAAGGGCGTCGCTCAAGCAGTAATCACCAGAGCATTGGAAGGCATGCAATATTACAAGGCTAAACAATGCTTCCTAGAAGTCAGGGTAACAAACGAAGCAGGCGTATCGCTCTACAAGAAGCTAGGCTTTGAGGTCACCAGAACCATTAACGGGTATTACTCAGATGGCGAAGACGCCTATGTCATGACCAAAAAACTCTAAAAAAGGCTTATTTTAGCCTTTAATTAGCAAAAAAGCCTTTGTTTGGTTTTTTAGCTTTTAATTTCTAATTAATCGCTCAAATAACTTCCAATTGCTCCTCGCCATCTACATAAGAAGCTTAAGGCAGCACCCACATATGTTCGCCATCACTTTAGGGAAGCTTTTGTATGTGATTCAGAGAAAACAGAAAACATATAATAAGCGAGCAAACGCCAAGATGATTATTCAACTATTTATGAACAAGGGGCGGTTATGATGGAAAAAGCGCTTAAGTATTTATTGACTTTTTCATCTTGGGGAAGAAAATATAGAGGCGATTTCTTAGCAGGTTTAATAGCTTTTTTGATTCCACCATTGGTAAGCTTTGCATTCAATGAACAAAAGGCTTGGGGAGACGTAACAACGATTGCAAGCGGAATCGGTTTACTAGTCACTTTGGCTTTTCTAATACTAGGTCTTGACCAAACATCAAATATTTTGGTGAAAAACTACCGTAAAAATAGATTTAAGCCCACTGTTAACATCGGCGTTTTCAATGGCTATCTATTAAATGATGCTGAGGATACCAAGGAGAAAAAACTTGCAACATATGCCTTTCCCCCGGAAGAATGGCAAGAAAAGTTATCGACTGAAAACACAGTAGTTAATTTAATAAAAGCAAATGAACTTTCTGAACGATTTGATGTTATTATTAATCCCTTTGGTCCCATTTACCCTGAAATAAATAAGCCGAATATGACCACTTTTCGACGTATAAAAAAGTTTGTCCAAGATGGTGGAATATTTGTGAATGCGGGAGATTTACCCTTTTTCTATTTTTGGGATGGAAATAAAAAAGCATTAGCAGGTGATCTGTCAGAATCATTCCACATAGATGGACGTACGGGAAATCTTGAACCTGTTGTGCTGTTCAATATGTCTCCTTTGACAACAACCGTTCTTTACAAGCAACTTGGAATAAGAACAACATTTTTTAAAGATAAACTTCTGGAAGTTCACCCCATTGAAGACGAATACTTTAAAGGCTTAGACACCGTTGGTGGTTTAAAAACTGTAAAGGAATTCCGTTCACCTTACCGATGTGAAAAAAGCAACACTACCTTAATTCCCCTATTAAAAGCCGAATACCCTTGGAAAGACAACGATCCTTTGGAAGTATTTGACTGTTATCCAATTGCCGCCATCAAATATGGTAAAGGATGCTTCGTCTTAAATGGAATGGCCTTAGAAAAAGAGCGCCCAGAAGACTTCAAAAAGGCAATCTCGGCAATCAACAGAATACTAAAAAAGCTACAAGAAACCGGGGATCTGTAACCTGACGGTAAACGAAGACGGCGAACCTTCCTATGTCATGACAAAACGATTTTAGGTTGAGTTACCGTTCTTTTTAAGGCTAATGGAACAGCTAAGTTTATCGTAACAATTAACGCTAGCAGTCCATATCGTATTCCCGTTGCCAGAGCGGCAGTCTCAACGAACACTTGGAAGTTTTGTGCTCCAGCCATCAAGTTCATCATGCCCATGCCAAGCGTTACCAGCGTTAATGGTATGGTAGCGTAGAGGGCGATGTTTTCCTTAAATTTAAACAGCAAAATATAGGAGAAAACTAATGCCGGGGCGTAATATGCGAATGCGCCTAAAATGCCAAGCGGCCACCCAAGCGGATTCAACTCTACCGCTAAACCTGTAACGTTAATGGCGTAGAATGTTGTTGCAATATCAAACATCCAGAAGGCTAACGCAACGCCTTGAAAAGAAAACAGCAAATTCCGCCATTTCTCAGAAGTGTCTGGCGCAGCTTTGGGGTTAGTATTTTTCAGTTTAAGATATGTGATGCTGGAGACTGGAATAAGCAAGATGAGCGCGTATGTTAAGCCTAGCCAAGCGTCGCCAACTCTGATGAGCGCGGCGATGTTGAATATCCAGATTAGTCCTATGGCAACTAGAAAGCCTTGAGCTAAGCTTTTCAGTGACCCCATAAAGGTATTCTCCCCCATTATTGCCCTTCAGGGTAGTTACCTACATAACCTTTATTCCCAAAACGCAACTTCTTTAAAACGCTGGGCACATAATTATCTTTGAGGAATCAAGTTTGTCAATTCAGAAAATACCGGAAAAAAACACCATACTATTCGTTTGGTTCAATCAGTATGCTGGAATAGTCCTAAAAACCCCCAGTAAAACCCTTGCCATAGACCCAGTTGACATCAAACCCAAAAGCCTCCAAAATGTAGATGCAATCCTAATAACACACGAGCATTATGACCACTTGGACCCAAGGCTAATCACAGAAACCCAGAAAGCGACAAACTGTACAATAATCGCTGATTCAGCCTCAACTAAAAAATTGCAACACGCAATACCCGCAGAAAAACTCCAGGAAATCAAACCAGGCGCTGAAATGAAAATCGGCGAAGTCTCCGTTAAAGCAGAAAAATGTAACCACATTGCTCAAGCACCCGTAACTTACATAATAACCAGTGAAGACGAAGTCAAAGTCTACCATACAGCAGACAGTTTACCCTTTCCAGAACTAGCAGCTATAGGGCAAAGAGAAAAATTCGATGTAGTCTTCTGCATAGTTGGCATAGCGCCGGGCTCCACGCCACAAACAGGCTTTGAAATAGCTCGTTTAACTAAGCCTCAAGTCGCAGTGCCCTATCATACAGCGTCAGCAGCAAGCCAAACTGAGTTCGCGCAAATAATAAAGAAGGAATTGCCTAGAACTGCATGCTTGATTCCTGAACAAAATAAAATATATCAGGTATCAAAAAGGAAGTGAAAAAATTGAAAATAGACAAAGTGGTCCAAGACAAGAAAGACAAAGTGGCAAACATACTTTTCAAAATTGACGCAATAAAATTTGGAGTGTTCAAACTGTCTAGCGGAAAAGCAAGCCCCTACTACATTGATCTAAGAGTAATTCCCAGTTTCCCAGATGCCTTCCGAGAAATCTGCGACTTCTACGCTGAATACATAACCAACCAGATTGGAGTAAAAAACTTTGATAGAATGGCAGGAGTACCCTTAACCGGAATTATATTTGCGTCCCAAGTTGCGTATAACCTCAAAAAACCCTTCATTTATGTACGCAAAGGCGTCCGACTGCATGGAAGAGAACGAAGGGTGGAAGGACTTCTGGCATCAGGGGACAGAGTTCTATTAATTGATGATTTAGTAACCACTGGGTTAACTCTCAAAAAAGCTACGGAAGCTGTTAGAGCTGAAGGTGGCGTGGTAACAGACGCCGTCGTTTTTCTAGACAGAGAAGAAGGCGGAAACCAACAGCTTGAAAAAAACGGAATAAACCTTCATACATTGCTGAAAATAAGCGAAGTAGCTAACACCCTCTATGAATTAGGCGCCATTGACCAAGAAAACCTAAAGACAATCCTAAAGCAAGTAAAAAAACAGTAAAGCCCAAATTTTATTCATAAAATATTAGATTGGTTTCTTCAAGTAGCGTATGCAATTTTTCCACTGCGTCATAAACGTCTTGTTCTTTTTTGGCTCCGGTGCAAACGAGTTTTCCACTTGCAAAAAGCAAAATCACAACTTTTGGCTCTTGCATCCTATAGATTAAGCCTGGAAACTGTTCAGGTTCGTACATTGCATGTCCAAGCGTGTATGCAGCTTTTTCTAAATCGATCATGCCTCCTAAACCGCCTGCAGCAACTATGTTTTGTATTTTAAGTTCTGGTTTACTGATGATTATTATGCCGCCTTTCTTAAGTTCCTTAACAACTTTCATTACAGCTCTACGAGCTTCCTTCTCCGATTTAGCCCCTGTGCAAACCATCTTTCCAGAACTAAAAATTAAAGTCGCGGTTTTGGGGCGTTTTATTCTGAAAACTAGACCTGGAAACTGTTCAGGGCGATATTCAACACTTGGGTAACCCTTTACCACGGCGTTCAAGTCAACTTTCTGGTTCAGCGTTGCAGAAGCGACCACATTCTCGATGCTTATTGTAGCTTTAACTTTTGGCACTCAATTTCCCTCTTGCTTTAACGCCCTTTAAATATCCCTTATCAACTGACTTTATAAAGACATCTGTGACTGCGGCTGCATTCGGTTCTGTTGTTCAGGTTTTTTCTCTCTTAATATGGGCATAATAAATTCGATAACTATAAGCAACATTATAAGCGCAATAACCACTGGCAAACCCCAAGAATTATCCCTCATGAAAAGTGTTACCCAACCAAACCACGGAATACGCATAACAACTATGCCCACTACCATGTTTTGGGGAACTCCTGGTGGATTGCTGCTGTCCCATGGGTCTTGGCCTGATGTTGGAGTTTGTGGCCATGGGTTTCCGTTTCCGTCCCCTTTAGTGAGATAATATGTGGTGCCGTTGACTACTTCGGTGCCTATTATGCGGTGCACAATTAACATGCTATAATCGTAGGGGCTATGGAAGACGATTATGTCGCTGTTCGGGTAGTTAGTGTTTAGGTCTTTAGGGTTTATGCCTTGGACGATTATGATGTCGCCTATACTTAGGGTTCGGTCAAACGGGTGAGCTATGCTTAACCAGAAGTTATCTTGGCCATCGTAAGGAATATTCATGCTGCCGCTTTCCACAGTTAACGCAGGATCAGACGTGTGAAGCGCGAACTGCAAGCCAAATAAGAAACCAAGAACAATTGCAACAATCAAGGCGATGGCAACTACCGTTTTGAAATAATCGTTTTTCCAGACCCTTTTTAGATCGCTCAAATTTTTGCCTCGGCTATTTGAAGTATTCCTTTTCATAAGGAGTTCCTATGTTTTAAAACTTACCGTCTCATAATAAAGAAAAATAAGAGAGGACAAATAGCGCAATCAGCAAGTTTCTGGTTGCACTGTTTAGATTTTCTTTTTACTTAACACTTCGCGGAATACTTTGCCGCATTTTGGGCACTCGTAGAGTCCGATTTCTAGTTGCATGCGTTTTCCAGCTTTATCTGGACGACCAGCCATTTTCCAACTCTTTTTTATCTTTGAAACTTCTGTTCCGCATTTTGGACATTTAGCCATTCAATTTCCTCCGTATTACCGATTCCATGGTTTATCATTATAGAATAAAAAACTTTCCATACCTTTCCAATACATATTCTGCGTTTCCACGGTATGTTTAAACAAGTTTTTGTATACACAATTGAACATCGTCAAAGGAAATGGTTGAAAGCCTTTAAAATATCTCACTTACTCGCCAAAAACAGCAACAATTAATCAAGCCATTAGCATTAAAAGTTAAAAATTGCCAAGAAAAGCCTGAAGTTCTTCTAAACCTTCCCTAACCTTTTTTATAGCAGAATCTCAGCTTATCTTACCATTCGAGGCTCAACTTATATTGCAGGCAACTTCTGAAAATGCTTTTGAAATGCTTGTGAAGCCAGTTCGAAGGCTCGTTGAACAGAAAGGATTCTCTAAACCAACTGAACCTCAAGAAAAAACAATACCAAAAATACTCGACGGCAAAAATATACTGTTAATTTCACCTACAGCCACAGGCAAAACAGAAGCCGCTTTCCTGCCTGTGCTAAGCATGCTTCTTAAGGAACCCAAAACTCCAGGCATAAAAGTGCTGTACATTACGCCGTTGCGGGCTTTAAACAGAGACTTGCTTGAGCGGCTTCAGTGGTGGTGCAACAGCCTAGACATAAAACTCGCCGTTAGGCATGGTGACACTGAAACAAAAGAGAGAACCCGTCAATCCCGAAGCCCGCCTGACATTCTTATAACGACTCCTGAAACACTGCAAGCTATACTTTCCGGCTGGATTTTACGTCAACACCTGCAAAGCTTAAGATGGGTAATAATTGATGAAGTACATGAGTTAGCTGACAGCAAACGGGGAAGCCAGCTGTCATTGGCACTGGAACGAATCCGAAGCCTAATCGGAAAAGACTTCCAAATGATCGGTTTATCCGCCACCATTGGCAGCCCAGAAAAAGTCGCCCAATTCCTCGTTGGAAACAAGCGACCAGTTGAAATCATCCGTGTTCCCGTTGCCAAAATGGTGAAGCTGCAAGTAATATACCCTAAGCCAAGCGAGGAAGACGTTAGGTTTGCATCGAAAATTTACACTCATCCGGAGGTGGCGGCTAGACTGCGTATTATTCGCGATTACATGAGCAAACGAAAATCTGTTCTTCTGTTTACAAATACACGTTCAATTTCGGAAGTTTTAGCTTCTAGATTTAAGGTTTGGGACATTGATTTTCCAATTTCAATTCACCATGGCTCCTTAGCTAAGGTCTCAAGGATAGCTGCCGAAACTGGGTTAAAGCGTGGTGAACTTAAGGGTTTAATCGCTACCAGCAGCCTCGAATTAGGCATCGATGTCGGAGTCATAGATCTGGTTATCCAGTACATGAGTCCAAGGCAAGTAACCAGGCTTATCCAGCGCGTGGGACGGGCAGGTCACACTTATGGGCAAGTTGCTGAGGGCGTAATAATCGGCATGGATTCAGATGATACGCTTGAAGCCTTAGTTATCGCCCGCAGAGCCCTCAACGAAGAGTTGGAGCCTGTTGAAATTCCAGATAAACCCTATGATGTTTTGGTTCATCAGATTGCTGGGTTGATGCTGAAGAGCAGGCGATTAGAATTTAACGATGTTCTAGAAATAGCGCGTAACGCTGCACCGTTTGAGAACTTAACATTGGAAGATGTCGAAAAAGCTTTCAAGTACATGCATGAGCGTTTTCCACGTTTAGCGTGGGTGTCCTTTGAGGATCAGGTGGCTTTGAAGCCTCAGCGGTCTAAGGCTTTGTTTGAGTACTATTTTGATAATTTATCAATGATTCCTGAGGAGAAACAATTCCTTGTAATTGACGAGTCATCTGACACTTCGATTGGTGTTTTAGACGAAGCGTTCATGGCGGAGTACGGCAAACCTGGAACAAAATTCATCATACGTGGCAGCCCATGGCAAATAATCCATGCCACAGAAGACAAAGTTTACGTGCGACCTGTTGATGACCCGACCGGTTCAATTCCCAGCTGGATAGGCGAGGAAATTCCAGTGCCGTACAAGATAGCGCAGGAAGTGGCAGAAATACGCGGATTCGTTGAAGAAAAAATGCATAGTGGGCTTACGCCTGAGCAGGTTAGTGCTTTGCTTTCTGAGCGTTATGCGGCTGATAAGGAGACTATTTTGCATGCGTTGGCGGAGACGGTGGAGCAAGTGAACTGTGGCTTTGCGGTTCCTACCCCCAGGCGGATTGTAGTTGAGGATTGGGGTGAATTTGTTATTATTCACTCTAATTTTGGTTCACTAATTAATCGTGCCTTAGCGCAGTTCCTTGGGGAAGTGTTGTCTGATAAGCTTGGTCATGGTATCGTGGTTCAGCATGACCCTTACCGCATTTTTGTGCAAACCATGGGCAGTATGAGTGCTGAGAGGCTGGTTGAAGTTTTCAATGAACTCAAAGGCATGAGTACCCAAGCGGTTAAGAACACGTTAACTAGGTCAACTATAAAGACAGGATTATTCAAGAGACGAGTAATACAGGTAGCAAGGCGTTTTGGTGCACTAAAGAAGTGGGCTGACTTTAGCAACGTTAGCATTCAGAAGTTGATCTCAAGTTTTGAGGGTACGCTGATTTATGAGGAGGGTTTGAAGGAGGTTTTCTCTAAAGACCTTGATGCAGATGGGCTTGTCATGGTGCTTAAGCGGATTCATGACGGTGAGGTAGGTTTGCAGGTTGTTGCCACTGGCGGAGATGCGACTCCTGTTGCTCGCGTGGGCATTGAGCGGGTAAGCATGAAAACCGATCTTATTCCGCCAGAGAAAATGCGTGCAGTGCTTATTGCAGCAGCCAAAGCGCGATTACTTAATGAAACAGGCAATTTCATTTGCACTAACTGTTGGGATTACATGGAGACCATTCGCATCAAAGACTTGCCCGATAAACCAAAGTGCCCAAGATGCGAGTCTTTTGCCATTGGATTGTTGAAGGTGGAAGAGGAGAAGGCTTTGCCGTTAATTGAGAAGAAAGGACGCTTAGCTAAGGACGAGGAAAAGATGCAGTTGCAGGCTAAGCATACTGCTGAATTAATAGAAAAGTATGGTAAAGTGGCGGCAGTGGCATTGAGCGCTCGACGGGTTCAAACGGTGGACATTGCAGGTGTTTTGGAGAAGGAGCCTAAGCTTTCAGACCGATTTTACGAGTTGGTTATGGAGGCTGAACGTAAAGCACTGAGTAAACGTTTTTGATAAAAATGTTGCAGTTTCCTTTTTTTTATTAAATTGTATGTTTATGCGGAATAACAGCAACTTTTTAAACCTAGAACTGCTTATCTGCTTATCTGTTTATAGTGCCAGTAGGAGATTTAAGAAGCGTGGAAATAAGTCGAAAGAATTTACGCAGTGAAGTTCTTGAACGCATTAAATACGTTAAAACTTGTGTCATGGCGCGGGAGCTGTGTTTGCTTGTTCGCACCAATAGGGCTATCTTGGAACCTAAAGATGTGCAAGAAGTATGCCAGTACATTTCGAAACTATGCAAAGAAGAAGGCTGCTCTGAGCCAAGTGAACTCTGCACGAAAGCAGCTAACGCGGTTGGTTCAGCAGATGAAGAAAAATATCTTGATTTATGCGCTCAAAGCTGTGCAAAATGCGGAGAAGCCAGAAGACCGGTTCCGAAAAAAGACGCTTACGTGGCATAAAAAGCATAAATAACATTGGTGAAGTCTGAAAATGTTTATTGCTCCTTTTGTTCCAAGTCCAAACAGTGTTGTAGAATATATGCTGAAGTTGGCTGATTTGAAGGCTGGCGAAGTATTGTTTGATATGGGTTCTGGAGATGGCAGAACCGTAATCATGGCGGCCAAAACTTTCGGCGCCAGAGGCGTCGGCATCGAGTTGCGTGAGGATTTGGCGAAAAAAGCGTTGGCTACTATTCATGAGAACGGTCTTGAGGACAGAGTAACCATTATGAATAGTAACATGTTTGATGTCAACTTAAGCTCGGCTGATGTAGTTTACTTGTATTTGACGACAAGCGCAAACGAGAAAATCAGGCCTAAGCTTGAAAGCGACCTTAAAAAAGGCGCACGCGTGGTCTCGCATGACTACGAGATTATCGGTTGGCACCCGGAGAAAGTTGAGAATTTCTGCGAGAACCCCCAGTTAGGCTATCCTTCCCACACAATCTATCTTTACAGGAAGCCATAGTCTTTTCGCCTTGTTTATTCAGTAGATTCGCAAGTGGGTTAGCTTTAATGTGTGTGCGCACAGGTACCTACCGGGAGGGTAAATGTCAATACGTTTTGTCGATACACTTTGCAGATACATTGAAGAACATACGTAGGCAGGTTCTTGGGCGCACAGTTCCTCCCAGAATCGTTAAGAGTTTTTTAGATACCTTGTGGGTCTCTTGTGGATTTACTGTTATTGGGAAAAAGATTTTTAGTCTCCCCCTTCATAATTTCCAAAAGAGTGTCCTCTAAAAATGAAGTTTATTCCATGGCAAAACATAGCTGACTGGCATTGCAAAGCATGCGGTTACTGCTGCAAACTCTACAGCGTGGTCTTAGGCTTCACGGAATGGATGCAATTAGCTAAAACTTTTGGCATAGAAACCACCGTGGCAGGATTAGACCGATTCTACATTAAACGTGCCAGCGACGGCTCATGCGCTTTCCTATGCAACCACACAAACAACTACTACTGCGGACTGCAAAACATGAAACCTGAAGCATGCAAACTCTGGCCCTTCAAAGTGCTCTCCGAACCAAAATACGGAGAGCCAAACCAAGCAGCCTACGACTATAACGGAATCCGACTGTACATTTACGGGGACACCATGTGCAGCGGCTTACGTTGCGGAACGCCAACATGGGACTTCCGCAACACAACCATAAAAGAGTTCACTGAACTAGCGCTAGGCGTTAGGCAGATACAGTACAAAACAACTAGGTCGGATGCGTTTAGGCAGCAACAGTGGGGAAGACAACTATTCCCATAAAAAAAGGCCTCTTTAAGAGTTAGTTACGTTTATTTAAAGAGGGAACCGTTTTAAGTATTGGATTCCCCGCTTGTCTCAATTAGGTTATTAAGCGGGTTTTAAACTCTTAACCAGCAAAACTAATCCGTTAACAAGTGAGGTAACTGTTGTATGCCCAAAGCTAAGGTTGGCGTTTCAATGCTCTACTGCTTAGGTGAACCATTCAACAGGATGGTTAAACGTTTAGGCACTATGAATACGCGTTACATTGAGATTTTAGATGATGGCACTCATGAACTTGACAAAAAACGCGTAGCCACACTCAAAGAAGCCGCCAAATCTTACAGCTTAGAGTTCTCACTGCACGCACCCTTCGCCGACATCAATATTGCTTCACCATCTAAATCTATGCTGGACGCTTCCATGAAACGGCTCAAGCAATCCATGGCTTATGCTAATGCGTTGGATGCAAAGCTTTGGGTTTTTCATCCTGGAGCGAAAACAGGCATTGGCCAATTCTATCCTGGCGCTGACTGGAAACAAAATAATCAAAGCATAAAAGAACTCTGCGAGACAGCGGAAGAATTAGGGTTAAACATTGCTTTGGAAAACCTGCCGGCAAAATACTATTTTTTCATGAGTAAAGCAGAAGACTTCGTTAAGTTTTACCGTGAAACTAACTTGCCAGTCGGCATCGTCATGGATTTGGGTCACGCTAACCTCGAAGGCCAAATTGAGCCATTCTTCAACATGTTAGCTGACAAAATCATTCATATCCACGCCAGCGATAACGACGGCGTAGAAGACCAGCACTTCGGTATAGGCCAAGGCAAAATTAACTATGAATGGTTCGCAGAGACTATAAAGAAAATGGGCTACGACAAATCAGTCATCATCGAATCCATAACCAACGTTACACAAAGCATCCAAAAACTAACACAGCTCCTCGCTTAGTTAGCTTTCTTTAAGCGGCAACTCCAATTCCATAAAATCCTCAGCCACAACTGCGTTTGCAAACACTTTTTTCGCCTGCTCCAAAAGCAAAGTGGCATCAGGATACCTAGCGCTAATATGCGTTAAAACCAGCCGCTTAGCATTAGCCGCCTTCGCTTCCTGCGCCGCTTGACTTGGAGTTGAATGCCCATCCAGTGCTGCTTTCTCGGCTAGTGAATCGTCAAAGGTGCTCTCGTGAATAACCAGATCTGCATCTGCGGCAAACTTTGCAAACGCTTCGAAGGGTCGGGTGTCGCCAGTGTAAACTATTTTCCGTCCAGCTCGAGGTGGCCCCATCACGTCGCTTGGCTTAACCACTCTGCCGTCTGGCAGTGTGATTTCTTCTCCACTCTGAAGCTTGGACCATAATTCACCTTGGGGAACTTCGAGTGCTTGGGCTTTTTTGGGGTAAAACTTTCCAGGGCGCGGTTTTTCCACAAATGCGTAAGCGTAACTGTCCACGGCATGGTTAGACCTGGCGGCTGTTAGGGTGTAGTCTTCTTCATCTAGAATTGTGCCTTCGCTTAGAATCTCGTTGATTTCGACTGGGAACGTTAAGCCAAAATTGAGGGTTTCTTTGGTGCAAACCAGAAAATCCTTAATCCCTGGCGGCCCGTACACAGCGACTGGCTCTTTACGGTCCATCAAAGCCATCGTCTGCAAAACGCCTGGCAAACCCAACACGTGGTCCCCATGCAAATGGGTAAGAAACACTTTTAGTTTTTTGTGGAAGCTTACTTTTGCCTGCATCATTTGCCGCTGCGTGTTTTCGCCGCAGTCAAACATCCACAGCTCCCTTGGACATTGGACAACGACAGATGGCAAGCTCCGCTTTAGGGTTGGTACGCTGCCGCTTGTTCCCAAAAACACCACGCGAATACTCACTTAGTCATGCACCTTCTCGAACACTGCGATTTCCCTTGTTAACGTTCTATGTACGTAGGCGAAATGGGACTCCACATGCCTATATCCCAATGCTATGCCTAACGCTTTAATGTTTAATGTTTTAGGCGAAGCAATACAAATCCGTTGCCCCGCCCCCAACAAGCCATGCGCCGAAGCCAAAACCTCCTGCACCAACTGCTTAGTCGTCGACCGAAGCGTGCTCGATGAACGGCCATACGGCGGATCCGTAACAACGCAATCAACCCTAGTGAACGGCAACTGGCGTGCGTCAGCCCAGATTAAACCTTCAGGCGAGATATTGAAGTGTCGCAGGTTTTTTTTGCAACCCAAAACCATCCTCCTTTGAGCATCAACCCCTAAAGCTCGGCAACCGATGTAGGTGGCTTCAATAAGCGAAGTGCCCGTGCCACAGAACGGGTCCAGCACCAAATCTTCAGCTTTCGCATGCGCCAAATTCACCATGCAACGGGCAAGCTTGGATGGCATCGCTGACGGGTGGAAGAACGGTTTTCTGCGTGGCCTGCGCTCAGAGAAGGTTTTGGTTTGAATTTCGGTAAGCTTTAAGCCAAAAACGAGTTTTTCGTCTGTTACTATGCCTATGAAGGTTTTATCTGGGCTTTTGAGGTTAACTTTTGTGGCTTCTGTGCGTTGCAGTATTATTTTTCCCAGTTTTCCCTCAAGCCTCATTGTGTTGATGGCTTGGTCAGCGTAGTTTTTTATGCGGTTTATCCGCACCGAGAAACTCTCGCCGGGTTTTAGGACAGATTTGAAGTCTATGTTGCCTGCGGCTTCAGCGATGTCTATTTCGGTGGCGTCTGATTTGAAGAGCTCCAAGGCGCAAAGTCTCGTGAACGCGGCTCTAACATGCACCGCTTGGACGCTGCCCAGCTCTGCTTCTAACCGTAGGGTTTGGTCGAGGACTTCAGCGTTCGCATATGGGTAGCCTTCGGCTTCCAGTATTGCTTTGACTTCCGCAGCAGGCAGCGACTCGCTTTCGCCTGACAAGAGGAAAAACAGTTTAGCCAACTATTTTTGCGCCTTAAGTTCTTGGCTTATCAGCGGCGCTAACGAAACCTTGCTTACGCTGCCGGGTACGCTGTCGGTTCCCACAATTTCCTCCACGCCCGCGTCAAGTATGCGTTTTTCTGCATCGCCAATTAGCAAGCCATGCACGCAAGCGCAGAAAACATGTTTGGCGCCCTGTTCGCGGAGGATTTTTGCTGCTCCCACAATTGTGCCGCCTGTGCTAATTATGTCGTCAAAAATGATTACGGTTTGGCCTTTAACGTTTAAGCCTTCAGCGGTCTGCTTGGTTTGTCCAGTGTAGCGGTCACGCTGCTTATCCAAACTTCCAGCATCGCCGCCTAAAACCTCCTGCGCCTGCTTCGCAATATACATCGCGCCCTTGTCAGGCGACAATGCAAACGCGCCTTTGAAGCCCTTGTCCACGAAATACTGTGCCAGAAGCGGTATGGCACTCACTGTTTTGGCTGGAAACGGAAACTGCTTAAGCGCCTCCTCCGAGTGAATATTAACGGTTAAGAGCTCGTCGATTCCAGCAGCCTTCAGCATCCGCGCCACAGTTTCAACGCTTATGCCTTCGCCCGATAGAAACATCTTGTCCTGACGTGCATAAGCCAAGTAAGGCACAACCGCCGTGACTTTGACGGCGCCGCCTCGTTTTGCCGCGTCAGCCATGAATGCTAACTGAAAAAGCCTCCCATCCTGCATTGGAGGACACGTAGTCTGCACAATAGCCGCACTTTCGCCTTGAACGCTGCCTTCCAAACGCACATACGATTCCCCGTCAGGAAAAACCTTGGAAGCAACAGGAACATTCCCAAAGCCAGTTAACGCTGAAACCGCTTCAGCAAGCTCCTTCGACGCTGGACCAGAGATAACCTTCAATTATGATTCCTCTTGCCTTTAAAATGCAAGTTCAGGTTTTAAGGCTTTATCTATCAAACGCCTTTTCCGATTAAAACGCCTTATGATTCTTTACCTGTCTAACAGATTATTTTGTGTATGCCTTCTTCCTTGCTTTTATGTCAGTAACATAAATTGTGTTATCCGATTTATTGACAAAAAATATTATTCTATACTTGCCGATTCTTAGCCTAAAAGTCTTTTCAACTCCGTGGATTTTCTCAGTGTCCATTTCTCTTAGGCTTAAAGGGTAATCTTGCAGCTTTGCAATGTGGTCTTTGACGGTTTTCTTGAGTGCTTGGTCTGTTAGGTCGTTTAAGAACTTGTGTACTTTTCGATGCGCCACTATTTTGTATTTAGGCACTCTCAAGTTCCTCAAGCGTTACGCAATTGCCTTTTTTCATCTCTTGGATTGAGCGTTTGATTTCCTCTTTTTCCTCTTTGCTTACAGTTACCTCAGGAAGCCCTCTTACGATAACTTCCTCGATTGCATCTTCAATAAGGCTCAATCTTTTATTCACTCGTTTGACTTCATCGTAAATCATTTCAAGCGTAACCTGAGTACCCACTTTCCTTCCCTCAATAAAGACTCATCTAAGCCGCTTATATTTTTTTCATTATTATTTACTAAAAATATGGCCATAACTTTGAAAGAAAGGCTTGCATGAGTGAATAGTGTCCAGATAAAATCCTTAATTTTATTGCTGCTGTTAGCGTTTGTTTCACGTTTGTTTTGGCAAACAGCGCTTGTTTTCGGCTCTTCTTTAACGTCACGCATATACATTGTTACTCGTCACGCACCTCCATAGTTATACGTCAACGAGGCAATAAAGTCATGTTTGCTCAGCATCTTTTGTATTAGGTCCCTTGAGTTCGTCAAGTGTTACGCAATTGCCTTTCTTCATCTCTCGGACTGAGCGTCTAATTTCTTCTTTTTCCTATTTGCTTACAGTTACCTCAGGAAACTTTTTCACAATAATTCCTCAATTAGCAGTTACAGTTTTGCTTTAACTTCCAGATAACCCTCAATCGCTTCCTTGATGTTGCTTAAGGCTTCTTCTCTGGTCTTGCCTTGGCTTGCAACTGGAAGCTCCAAACACTTGACTACGAAACCGCCTTCTTCGGCAGGTTCAAGTAAAACGGTGAATTTATGAGCAACCATTAAGCAATCCCAACATCTACTTTACTTTCTAGCTTGGATATGAATATGTCTAAATTAGCGCATTACCGTTTGCATAACAGTTTTAAGCTTAACTCAATTTTCCATTAGAAAAGGATTGAATTGTATGGATACTTGGCGTTTACTGCCGCTTCAAACCAATAATGCGTTTATGAACATGGCAATCGACGAGGCAATTCTGACTGCAAGAAAAGCGGGTAAAGTTCCTAACACTCTGCGTTTTTATCGTTGGCAACCATCCGCCGTTAGCATTGGCAAAAACCAGAACCCTGAAGCTGAGGTTTACCTTGATGCTTGCAAACGGTTGGGTGTTAATGTGGTTAGGCGTATTAGTGGCGGCGGCACCGTTTACCATGATTATGAGGGCGAAGTCACCTACAGCGTAACCGCTAAAACCGCAGACATGGGCACTGCAGACATCACTACTGTTTACGTCAAGATTTATGATGCGATAAAGGATGCGCTTAGGCTTTTGGGAATAACTGCCGACTTCAGCAGCGGCGACGCAAAAAACTGCCCGAACCTGACCGTTAATGGCAAAAAAATCTCAGGCAGCAGCCAAACCATAACCCGCGGCGTCGTGCTCCAACATGGCACACTATTGCGAAGTGTTGATTTGCCAAAAATGTTTATGCTTCTAAAACTAAAAAACGCCAGTTGCACTCAAGCCGCTGACATTGCAAAGCGTAAAATTACCAGCATACAAAACGAGTTAGGCCACGCTGTTATACCTGAAACAGTTGCCAATGCGCTGGCTCAGGGTTTTAGGGCGATGTTGAAGATTCAGCTTGAGCCTGGCGAGTTAACGCCTTACGAAGTGGAGCTTACAAATAAGCTCTGTAAAGAAAAGTACGCTACTAATGTATGGAATTTTGAGGGCAAAACCGTTTAAGCTTTTTCTTTATGCCACCTTACGCCTTGTGCTGTATCCTCAAGCACGATGCCCATTGCCTTAAGCTGCGCTCTTATGGCGTCGGCTTCTTTCCAGTTCTTGGCTTTTCGGGCTTCCTCACGCTTCTGCACTAACGCGTCAATGTCAGCGGGCAGGGCTTCTTCCACTTCCACTTTGCCAATAACACCTAAGACCTCGTCTATCCGCATCATCAAACCGCCAACCTCTGCCGCTTCCGATTTGCTTACCATGCCTGCATCAAGCAGGTTGTTGACTTCCCGCACAAAATCAAAAAGTGACGCCAATGCTATACCGATATCCAAGTCATCATCCAGTGAACTGCCAAAGCCTGCCTCAAGCTTTGCAGTTAAAACGGCGACTTTCCCTTTGCTCTCCTTGCCCTCCGCGTCATGTAAGCGCCGAACAAAATTTCTAAGCCTATCCACTGCGCCTTTCGCGGATTCTAAGCCTTCAAAAGTGAAGTTGAACTGCTGCCGATAATGCGTAGACATTAGCAAGTACCTGATTGCAATCGGATCATACCCCTTAGCAAGCAGATCGCGGAGCGTGTAAAAGTTGCCAAAGCGCTTAGCCATTTTTTTGCCTTCAACAAGCAAATACTCATTATGCAACCAGCAATTCACAAACTTCTTGCCCGTCGCAGCCTCGCTCTGCGCAATCTCGTTCTCATGATGCGGAAACATGTTGTCTACTCCACCACAATGAATGTCGAAGGTTTCTCCTAGGTACTTCATGGACATTGCACTGCATTCGATGTGCCAGCCGGGTCTGCCTTTGCCAAGCTCCGTCTCCCAAAACACGTCGCCGTCTTCCGGCGTCCAAGCTTTCCATAGGGCAAAGTCTTGTGCTTCTTCTTTGGCGTATTCGTCTTGGCTTACTCTTGCGCCCGCCTTGAGATCGGCAGGTTTGATTTTTGAGAGTTTGCCGTAATCTGGGAACTTACTGATAGCGTAGTAGATTGAGCCGTCTTCGCCTCGGTAAGCGTAGCCTTTAGCCATCAAGGTTTTGATTAAAGCAACCATCTCGGGAATATGCTCGGTGGCTCGGGGGTAAACGTCCGCGGGTTGGATGTTTAAGGCTTTGATGTCTTCAAAGAACGCTTTCACGTAAAAGTCGGTGAACTGCTTAAGCGGCACCTGCTGCTTCTGGCTTCCCTTGATGGTTTTATCATCGATGTCCGTTAGGTTCATGACATGCGTGACATTGAAGCCTCGGTGCACAAGCCAACGCTTCAGCAAATCCTCAAACAAAAAGGCCCTGAAATTTCCAATATGAGCATAATCATAAACCGTGGGGCCACACGTGTACATTTTCACTTTGCCCGATTCCAACGGCTTAAAAACTTCTTTCTTGCGCGTTAGCGTGTTAAAAAAACAAATGCTCGATTGCGTATTATTATTTCTCCTTTAAAAGTTTAACTTTGAAGCCTTCCTGTTCCAAAATTTTAATTAAACGATTAGAATTTATCGGCGAAATCTTAGGCAAGAGCTTTCACTTTTTGTATGCCAACGACTTTTTCTTTTAGCAGATCTTTCTTCTCTTGCGCAGTTAAGGTTTCCCAGTAAAGATCTATAGCTTCTTTCGCGTTTTCCATAACTTCCGCCAATATGTCTCCCTGCGTATGGCATCCTGGCAAAGCAGGCACTATAGCGACATAGCCGCCTGTTTCGTCTTCTAGAAGTACTACATCGAAATCTCGCATACAATTCCCAACATGCTAAAGAGATGAGGGCACATATAAAAATTCTGATAACGTTAGTTTCAAACAAGGACGCCCTTCAGATAAGTAGCCGAAGCCTCAACAACCTCAACTGTAATCGTTTTGCCCAGCAGGTTATCTGTACTTTTTATAGCGACGGGTTTGTAAGCAAAATTGCGTCCCACCCATGAACCTTCAACTTTGCCTTTCTCATCAACAAGCACTTCGCCAACCCAACCGACCCAACGCTGATTCCGCTCAAAAGAAACCTGCTTAGCCAACTGAGCTGCAACAGTGCTTCTGCGCTTAATTTCCTCTCGTTCAACCAAACCATCCTGGATTTGTGCTGCTGAAGTTTTGGGTCTGGCAAAAAACTTTGAAACATTAACAATATCAGGCTTAACTTCCTCTAAGAGCTTAAGCGTCTTCTCAAAAGCCTCGGCTGTTTCGCCTGGAAAACCCACAATGACATCTGTAGCAAGCGTTAAGTCGGGAAACTCTGCCCTAAACGCCTCCACAATGCCCTTGAATTGCTCAGCGGTGTAAAATCTTCGCATACGCTTCAACGTCTCGTCATCGCCGCTTTGTACTGGTAAATGCAAAAACTTGAACACTTTATCACTCCTAAAAGCCTCAACAAGGCGGTTTTTCATGTCAGTGACCATGTTCGGCGTCATCATGCCAACACGAACCTTAAAATCACCAGCTAAACCATCAAGCGCTTCCAGCAACTCCGCAAGGTTACTGCCTAAATCTCTTCCATAGCAAGCTGTATCCTGCGAAGTTATCCAAAACTCCCTGGCGCCAGCAGCAAAATCGCTTTGCACACGCTCAGCAACTTCCTTTATGCTGTAGCTTCGCAGGTGACCACGCGCAAAAACAACACAACAGTACGCACAAGAACCCAAACAACCATAATTCACGGGGACGACGCTTACGACGGGATTAGACTTAACTCTTGGAAGATCAAGCTTTGGCTTAGCGTCCAAACCACCCAATTCCACAACTTTCTCGCCATCCAAAACACGGGAAACCACATCCACAATTCCTTTGCCGACCGCTGGACCCACAACGCCATCAAAGCGAGCTTCACGCATCAACCGCTCAAAACTAATCATGGGCAAACAACCTGCAACAATAAGCTTCTTGCCCTTTGGTGCACGCTTCAAAGCGTCAATAATGCGGTTCTCCGTTGGACCCTTCACAGCGCAGGTATTGTAGATTAGCACGTCAGCTTCAGCTTCCGATGCCGCCAGTTGAAAGCCAGCTTGCGCTAGGCAACCTGCCAAAACCTCGCTATCAGCCATATTCGCCGAACAGCCAAAGCTTCTAACGAAAACCTGCAAGGGTCATGTATCACCAGCACGTAAGAAGCTTCAACAAGAGATAAAAACATAAATGTTTCTTAACAAAAATTGACAGAAACCTGCAACCTAATCCATTAAAAGCTTATAAGCACAGGAACGAACATGTTATAAGCATATTTAAGGCATGATATATAGAACTATAGCCAACGACCCATTGCTTGTTTTATTAACTCACTAATTGGGAGAGATAACTAAAATGAAATTGATCACTCTGTATCTGCCTGAAACGTATATAAAAGCTTTGGACCAGTTGGTAGACGAGAGATTCTATCCTAACCGTGCCGAAGCCATCAGGGTCGCAATTCGAGACTTAATCAGTGCTGAGGTATGGAGGCGTAAGGGCGTTGACTAAGCATTTACATGACGAAGCACTAAAGCCACTGGGCATTGATGATGCGAAGGTTGAGGTTGCTCCAAAAATCATTGACAACTCAATGGTAATTGGCGGTCCACACATAGTCCGTAAACCAAAAAACAAAATGAACGTCAGGATGGTTAAAAATAAAGTGCCCCTTAAAAGAACAAGCAGACTGGAGAAAGCTACACAGTGCCTCTATGACTTAGAAGAAGCCCATGAACCTGAAAAACCCTTAAACATCGACCTCGGCCTCTACCAAATGGAAGATTACTAACCATCAATTCCTTCCTTGTTTTTGCCCTCAACTTTTATGTAAACAATATTTAGAAAAAGCTATTATTCATAAAAAACCGCTTTATCGGCATGAACAATATCCTTGCTCAAATAAGAGAAGAACTAAAAGCTAACACAGACCCGCAAACACAAAGAAGTTTTCAGCGCTTCTTTAAAGAACAAGTAAAATTCTACGGGGTTAAAACTGAAGTTGTTGGCAAAATAGCCAAAAAATACTGGAAACAACTAAAAACTCTGGACAAGCAAACAATTTTCAAGTTATGCGAAGAGCTTTTCCGTTCAGACTACACTGAAGAAGCGTTCATAGTTTCCTTCTGGCTGCCCAACTACATTGAGCACCTTGAACCAAGCGATTTGGCAACATTCAAGATGTGGATTGAACGGTACATTAATAATTGGGCTAAATGTGACGGCTTCTGCAACCACACCATCGGCGACTTAATCCAGAAGTACCCCGAAAGCTTAAGCGAAGTGAAAAGCTGGGCTACAAGCGGTAATCGTTGGCTTAAACGGGCTGCGGCTGTGTCGCTTATTGTTCCAGCGAAAAAAGGCGATTTCAAGCAAGAAGCCTTCGAGATATGTGACCTGCTGTTGGACGATGAAGACGATATGGTGCAGAAAGGTTATGGGTGGCTGCTTAAAGAGGAAAGCCGAAAGCACCAAAAAGAAGTTTTCGACTACGTCTTTAAAAACAAGAAGATTATGCCTAGAACAGCTTTAAGGTATGCTATTGAATTGATGCCTAAAGAGTTCAAGGTACAGGCAATGAAGAAGGATTGATTTGTTGTATGTCACTTTTCGGTGCTTCAGTTCTCCAGTCGGGGGCAGCCTTTTTCCTTAAAACAAACACTTGGATTGAACCAATAATTATTAACACCATCCATATGTTGGAATAGAAAAAGTAGTAAACGAATAATTCGTGAAGTTTCATTTCCCTAAAACCAAGTTTTCTTGAGAAACCGTAGAAAACAGCGGCAGTTAACACAAAACTGGATAGCGAAATAATTAATATCTTAAGTAAGTTTGCGGTTGCAAGGGAAACTAGGAAAACTGGCATTAAAATGTTGAATTTTACTGACAAAAACAGTGAGAATACCAGCAGTGAATTGTACATCCAGAGGTTTGGCATTAGAACGCTTATGAAGAAAATGGCGACGGAAGGGTAAAGGAAGAATAAGCTTGGCAGAAAAACTTGAGGTTTCTTAATAAATTTTTTTCCTAAATCACGATGCCAACGTTCCAACCACAACGCTTGACCTATTGCCCATCTTCGGCGCTGCTTAAACCATTTTCTCCATTCGGAGTAAACAACGTTTTTTACTTCAACGTCGGTGGTGTATGCGAAACTGCTGCCTTCGAGGAAAGCTCTTGTTGCAATGTCAATGTCTTCGGCAACAACCTTGTGGAAACCGCCAACTTTCTCGAACATTTCTCGCTTAATCGCAAACGCTGCACCGTTCACAGCAGGACACTTATGCATGTACCTTGACGATAACCAAGTGCTAATGTTAAACGTAAAATATTCATAATAAGCCATCTTGGACAAAAATGATTTCCCTTTTGAAACCTTCTTTTTTATATCAAGCACATCAGCCAGCTGCATTTCCATAATAATTTTTCTCAAAAAATCAGGATCATCACTTATTTCAACATCGGAATCAAGGAAAAGCAGCACTTTTCCCGAAGACAACTTAGCAGTGCTATTTAGTGCGTTTGCCTTCCCAATACGCTCTTTGTTAACAATGAATTTGATGTTATCGTTCTCTAACTGTTTTATTTTTTCGGAAAAATCTTGGGTTGGCTCATCAATTGTTACAAAAATTTCTTTTGTTACGTTTTGAGAACTTAGTTTATTTAGCATGGACGCTAGCTGGTTCGATTCTTTGTAAACTGGGATGAAGATGCTGATGTCCACAGCCAGTCCTCAATTATTAAGCATAAATCCAAATGTTTTATTTTCAAACGGGTTTTTAAATTATTCTAGAAAAAAGGGAGCATGCAAGGTATGGAAGGGTGAAAAAGTAGGATTTGCTCTAATTATACGCAACGGGATCCCATACCTTGATTGCAAGAAATAAGAAGAAAATGATTTTGCATGCTTTAACGTTGCTGGCTACTGCATGCTAACCAGATTTTTTACCTCAGTTTTTGAAATTGGGCCAATTCTGTACAGAATCTCAGGTTCATGACCGTCGTTTTCGAAGTCTTCTTCGTTAAACAACACATTTTCTTCGCATTTGGTGTTTAGTAATTGAGCTAATTCACAGAAATTTCTTTTAGATGCTTCATTTGAAGGGTTTACGGTGCCTTCAAAATATTTTGCGCCTGTTATGCTGATTTGATGAAGAAGCATGCGTTTTTGCAAGCCGTTTCCCCGGTAATCTTTGTGAACCACTACTTCCCAGTTGAAAAAGGTGTCTGGCCTGTCTGGTGGTACATATCCTGAAGAAAAAGCGATTATTTTGTTATTCTGTTCGGTAACGACGCAGGTATCTGAGAAATCTTTAGCCAAAAGAAAATAGGTATATCGAGAATTTAACCCTACGTAAGGTCTATTCGCTACAAGCAGTTTGTACACTTCTTTTATGTCCGACAACACTATGTTTCTGATTCTAAATTTCAAGTATTCTTTAATTCTCTGCATTCAGAATGCACGTTCCTTTGCTTTTTTCTCTTCGTTTCATTCGAAGGTTTCCTTTTGGTATGAGCGATATTTCATCGTCGTCGGTTAACAATTTTTCAACGCCTACCGCTGTTTGCTCCTCTTCCTCTAATTTTAGCTGCAAACCGCATTTGTTACAGTTCCTGTCACATGGAATTGATTTGTAGTCGTCAGGTTCTTTGTATGTGGTGATGACGCCTTCATAGTTTCTTAAGACCACTTTATTAGTGGACCATGAGACAATGTAGTTTGGCATAAGGGGAATTTTTCCTCCACCTCCAGGAGCATCTATAACGTATTTTGGTACTGCAAGCCCGCTTGTGTGCCCTACTAGGCTTTCCATGATTTCGATGCCTTTTCCGATGGGTGTTCGAAAATGAGTTAGCCCTTCTGATAGGTCGCATTGGAACAAGTAATATGGTCGCACTCTATTTTGTACAAGCTTTTGATTGAGCTTTTTCATAATTTGCGGGCAATCGTTTACACCTGCCAGTAGCACGGATTGGTTTCCTAATGGTATTCCCGCATCTGCTAACTTTCTGAGAGCTTCTCGAGAAGATAGTGTAAGTTCTCTTGGATGATTGAAATGAGTGTTCAACCACAAGGGATGATGTTTTTTAAGCATTTGCACTAGCTCGTCAGTTATTCTATAGGGAAGAACAACAGGTATTCTTGAGCCAATGCGCACCACTTCGATATGTGGAATGCTGTTTAGCTCTGTTAGAATCCAATCTAGATAATCATCCGGCAACATGAGAGGGTCTCCTCCCGAAAGCAGCACATCGCGTATCTGAGGATTGTTTTCTATGTAGCGAATTCCTTGGATTATTTGGTGCTTTGAAGGGATGTGGTCAGGGTCGCCAACCTTTCTTTTCCGCGTACAGTGTCTACAGTACATTGCGCAACGGTTACTAACCAGAAAAAGTACTCTGTCAGGGTATCGATGGGTAATTCCCTTGGTTGGGCTGTCTTTGTCTTCATGTAGGGGGTCTTTCATGTCGTATTTTGAGATTTTTAGTTCAGCTGGATTAGGAAACGCTTGCTTAAATATGGGGTCATTACGGTAATTTTCTTTTTTTATTAATGATGCATAATATGGCGTTATGCTGAGTGGAAATTTGCTAATTGTATTTTCGAGTTCTTCATGTTCTTCTTCTGTGAATGTAATACCTGTAAACTTTTCAAAAGCAGCAACAGTTTTTATCGAATTATTCAGTTGCCATTTATAGTCTTTCCACTTAGTAACAGTAATATTTGCTTCAGCATTTTTAGCGGCGTATTCTTGATAGCTGATGATGTTTTCAGTTTTTTCAACAACCAATTGTTTCATCTCCGCCAAGCGCTTTCTTACCATTTTCAATAAACATTTTAAGATTTTATAGCTTTTTGACAACTGAAATTCGCCAAAAAGTCAAATCCGCTTAAGGACAACGAACAAACTGCACTTCGCAAATAAGTCAAGTTCTCTTAACAAAGCCACATACATCCCGAAAAAACCGTCAGCATTTAGCAAGATTATTCTTGTTTAGCTTTGTCAGGTTTTTTCTTCTATTATTTATCGTTAGATTATTATTTAAGGTGAAGAATGCTATTGGCGGTATGACTCGCGTTAAGGCTTTAGGTTTACTTTCAGGCGGATTAGACAGCATTCTTGCTACAGAAATGATTCTAAAGCAAGGCATCGAAGTAGTAGCCTTTAACGTCAAGACTCCCTTTTGCATTCCTAAGAAAGACGGAACCAGTGAAGCAGCCGAAGCCGCGAACCAGTTAAAAGTTCCACTCAAAGTAGTCAGCGTCGACAAGGATTATTTGCAAATGCTTCGCAACCCCAAGTACGGTTACGGCAAAAACATGAATCCTTGCATCGACTGCAAAATCTTCATGATAAAAAAAGCCAAAAAATACGCCAAAGAAATTGGCGCAGACTTCCTCTTCACAGGCGAGGTTCTTGGTGAAAGACCAAAATCCCAGCATTATCCTGCACTGCGGGTTATTGAAGAAGAAGCGGGTTTGAAAGGTGAACTGTTGAGGCCTTTGTCGGCGAAGTTGCTGCCTGAAACGGTTGCTGAAAAGAAAGGCTTAGTTGACAGAGCTAAACTCGTTAATATTCAGGGCAGGTCAAGGAAGCCTCAGTTCGAACTTGCAAGGGAATTCGGAATCAAAAGTTACCCTTCTCCGGCTGGCGGATGCTTGCTAACATGCGAAGAATACTCAAAGAAGCTACGAGACCTGTTTGCCAACAAAAAACGCGTTTCTATGGCTGATGTGGCCTTGCTTAGGGTAGGCAGACACTTCAGGCTGGCTAAAAACAAGATAATCGTCGGAAGAAACGAGGCGGAAAACAAGCTTTTAACCGTTAGAAAAACAAAAAGCGAATACTATTTTGAACTGCCCGAAATTGTCGGTCCAATAACGATTTTGCAGGGACCGAAAACCAAAAAAGCCATTGAAACAGCCGCCAAACTAACCGCGTACTATTCAGATGCTAAAACTGGCAAAGTTAAAGTAAATTTTGGCAGAGAAGCCCTCAACAAGTCACTAACCGTCTCAGTTCCAGATGCTGCCGACGTGGAAAAACTAAGGGTTGGCAACGTAAAGAACTGAACGCTTCTTAAGGAAACAAAAAATACGTTTTCCTTTAGTGGGGGCGATAGGTAAAATTATATTTAGATGTGTATCATTAAAGAGCCGAAAAGGGTCCGTGGCGCAGGACGGATAGCGCGTCAGCCTTCTAACGCCTATTTTGGGGTGTGAAGAGAGCTGAAAGTCATGGGTTCAAATCCCATCGGACCCGCTTTTTGCGCTTTACTTGCTCGTTTCTTGCGTTTTTTCGGCAAGAATTCTTATAGTACTGCTTTATGGAGATTCTTCACCAAAGATTGACGGGCACCTACAGTCGCAGTTCATCGCGCTCAAGTCATTATGATCGAGCAAGTAGGCGATCGAATATGGTTTCGTTTGATAAGCACTATAAAATGGGGGGACGCGGACCTGCTCGGGGCTAAGTCCGGTAGAGAATAGCACCATTTAGGGTACGAAACCTTTTTGATTCAACGGGCGATTTTCACTCGTAAATCTATTTAACAAATGCCTTTTATCATGAAGATTCTACACATAAATTCTCTCGTTAAAATCAAAGGAGACAAAAACATGGCAAAATGTCCAAAGTGTGGAAAAGAAGTTCAACCTAAGAAAACCTGGAAGATGGCAGGCAAACCAGACAAAGCAGGAAAAAGAACAGAATTAACAATCGGCCTTTGCGAATGCTGCGGCAAAACCTTCAGAACAACATTAGGCAAAAAGAAAATATAGCCCTCTGAAAAAATCAACCATTCTTCTCTTTTCTTTCCTTTAGAAAATTTTGCATTAGTACGTAAAAAATTAAGTGCTTTCCCATTTCATTTTCAATTTGTGTCTTCGAATACGGTTAAAGCATCGCCCTTTTCAATTTGCACGCCTTATTTGAAAGCCATCTAATATGCTTGTCGCGCTAAAATTTTCTAAGTCGCACGCGCAGGTTGAACTTCACTTGCTTTACGCATTTGCACTTACCTTGCTATTTGCAGTAGATACTTGGGTAGCTTTCTGGCTAATGTTATCATGCCATTAATCGAATGAAAGTCGAGTTTCATCCCCTCACTAAAAGCTGTTAGAGGATCTTCGTGCATTTGTGCAAAGAAATTATTTAGCGATTCAATGCCAGCGTCAAATAGTCTGTTGGCTGCTTCCCTGTAAAGGGGGTTTGTTAATTCACTAAGTAGTTGGTCGCGAACTTTTTGGGAAAACCAAAGACTTTGTTGCCAAGAAATCCAGAACAGCTCCCAGACGGCCTTTGGCATTGCCTTCAAGTTTGGATAGCCTTGCTTCTCAAGAGGCGTGTTACTTATAGGGATCGAGAGGAGCGGAAATGTCCACGCCATAGCCTTCATGTTTCTTAACTCACTCACGAGTTCTATTGTCTTGACTATGTCATCTTCGTTCTCATCTGGGAAGCCAACTATCATCGTGTAACAAGGGTACCAATGATTTTCGTTCATTATTCTAGTAGCTTCAAGGGCTGTCTCAGGCCACTCTTGAGGCGTCCAGGGTCTAGGCTTTCCAGACATGTACTTAGCAATTATTCTTGGGCTCCCGCTCTCTAATCCTACATCTGGAAATGTTGGATGCCTAAAATCAAAGCCGGCTATTTCGGATATCTCTTTGACTAAACTTGGGTCTTGTCTGACAGTGGCAATAGAAACATGAGGAAAAGTCACTGGCACATTGTACTTTTCTATTACAGTTCTGAAGAGTTTAGTGACGGTCTCATGGTTTACCCATATGCCGTTTGCACCATATAGCAGTATGTCGTCACTTCTTAAATCAATGTGTTTTAAACCGTTTTTTACGTTAACTTTAATTTCCTCCAAAATTTTTTCAAGAGGCATGCTTCTGAATTCCAGCGTAGCCGGCGAGCAGAACTGGCACCCTCTTGGGCATCCTCGGGTAATCTGGACTGCGCCTAATCTAGACGGATTGACAATAGCTGGAATTTCATCGACTGAGGGTGTTTCGCCGTAAACGATTGAGGGCGTTTTTTCACCATTGATTATGCTGCTGGCTAGTTGCGGAAAAGTGACTTCGGCTTCGCCAAAAAACAGGGTATCTATGCCTAACGCTTTTTGGACTGTTGACAACTGCCAGACTCCTTGGCCTCCAACTATAAGCTTGAAATTGTATTTTTTCTTGAGCGTTTTGACTTCTTTCATTAGGGTTAGAAACTCGACTTTTGTGCAAGAGTCTCCTCCGCCCAGAAGCGAGGCGAGCGTATAGGTGACTGGTGCCTTGCCTAGGGGGTCAACGACGCTTAAACCGACAATACATGTGTCCTTGGTAATTGCTCTACGTATTTTGTTTGGTGTCGTGACAATTACTTGTTTCCTTTCGAATCCTGCATTAAGAAGGGCTGCTTCCACCTTCCTTAGCGGATATGTTGCTATCCTGGCTCTTCCTCGACCGTCTGTCTCAGGAGGAGAGCCTAAGACTTTTTTCAAGAACGGCTCTGGCACAAGGCGGTATGGAACGCAATGACCAAAATCAAAGAAGGATATGCCACTGAAATTTGTCATAAGGGCTTGGTCAGCTGTTAGCACTATGGTTCGACTGTCGCTAACTCTTCTTTCGCTTTCATACGCACTTATTATGGGCATCACCTTGTAACGAAACTATAGAGGCGACCAAACGCTAGCCCCTGCATTCTCGTAAGTGCAGAAGAGCGCCACATTTTTTGATTCCTTTTTTACCCTGCAAATAAGTTAATATTTGCCCTAAATGTGTTCCTTTAACATCTCCGTCCTTTTTACCTCTGCCTAAAGCATCAGTAACATGCTTAATTTCAGACGCAATTAATCATCTCTTACTAAAACAATTATTATACATGAAGCATTATTAATTAACTTTGGAATTACTGAAAAAACTCTCCAGCCTTCTTTCAGATAACTATTAACTCTATCTTGAAAGTCTATTAATTTCTCTGGTACAGTAACATAAGTATTAACTTCTTTAAATGATTTCAATAGCGCGATGGCATGGGAAATGTTAAACGAGCTGGACGCTCATGCCATTTTAGCGCGCGGCGCGCTTCTGCAATAAACTACCTTTAAGATGGAAGGTGATAGGAATGCCTGAAGAGAAGAAAAAAGTTGAAAATGCTGCTGAAAAAACTGGAGAAGAAGTCGGCAAAGGCATCAGGAAAAGCGCCAAAGCCGTAAATGACCTTGGAAAAGGAATAAAGAAAGAACTCAAGAAAAAAGAATAAAGAAAGCAAAATTCCCCTTTCTCACAAACAAAAAAGAAAAGTACTTGTTATTATCTATGTGAATTCGCAGAGTTCAAACTGTTCTTGGAGGATAGGGACAGGTTTCCAACCATTCTGTTGAAGAAAAAAACATTCACCATTATGTTGAGAACTTTTGGTTAGGGATGAGAATCTATCGTGGCTTTATCTCAAACTTATTTGACGTTAAGGCTCCTCTGTTTTGCGGACATAAATTGACTTACAACTGCAATCTCCAATGTAACGTGCGCGCTAATAATAAAATTTTAATTGAGGTTGAAATTTTTGAAAAATAAGGCACACAACTATCAGGAAACAGTAAGGATAGGTCTTAGACTATATCGTGGATTACTTTTAAACTCGTTCGGAGTAAAAGCTCCATTGTTTGGTGGACATAAGTTAACTTATAACTGTAACCTTAAGTGTAAAATGTGCCCCTTCTGGAAAAGATCCAGCGAAAATTTAAGCACCCAAAAGGAAAAAGAAATTCTAAAGCAAATTTACGATTCAGGTGTTTGCGCTATTGGGTTTGAAGGTGGAGAGCCGCTCTTGAGAAAAGACTTGACTGAAATTCTAGCCTATTCTCGTTCTCTGCCTCTACATACAAGCCTTGTCACCAATGGCACGCTCCTCAAATCAAGGATAGATGAAATAGCACCATACATCAACGGTATCGTCTTTGTTTCATTAGATGGTCTGGAGAAAACTCATGACCTGATAAGAGGTGTTAATGGCTGTTTCAAAGAAGCGCTACAGGGCATAACTGCAGCCAAAAGGAAGGTTTCTGTAACAATCAATATGACCATAATGGCTGATAACATCCATGAAGTAGAAGATACGGTGAAATTGGCAAAGGATTTAGGTGTAAGAATCATATTGTCGGTAGCTCATGAGTACCATAACATTGATGCGTCTGCACCTCAAGCCGATGAAATTAAAAAGATTGCTAAACAGCTTATTGAATTAAAAAGAAAAGGCTATCCTATTATGAATTCAACTAATTATTTTAAAGTAATAGCTAAAGAAAAGAACTGGAAATGCAAACCATGGTCGATTATCAATATTGGTACAGATGGCCGGTTGGTTCTGCCTTGTTACGTTCATAATCAGTACGAGACGAGCGCTTCTGTTTTTGAGAATAGCATTAAAGCGGCCACTTCAAGTTTTGATTGGAAAGTAACGCATAACTGTGTAAAATGCAATCTTCATTGTTACGTGGAGCCTTCTCTTGTGCTTTCATGGGATTTGCGCAGCTGGATAGATTGGGCTTTCCCAGTTAGAACGTGATATTGGTAAATTTTAATTCCAGTGAGTTAGTAGAATAGGCTGGTGTGTTGGTTGTAACCCGTTAGAACGGGTGATGTCACCCAACTTCTTCCCATTTTTTCAGTTGGACGGTCTTTCTATTTAACAAGGCCATCAAATGGTTGAGTTCACGCATAATCCAAAAGAAGAGAGCTTCAATCTTCCATAAGTTTTGTATAGTTCGAGTTAACGGCAACCTGCACCAACCTTTACTAGCGCGCGGGTAAGCCCAGTCCGGCCCACTCCTAATTGGAAGTGAGTCCTGACGGTGGTTTTATAAACCCTGAACTGCAGTTTCTTCTTATGCTGAAAAAACCGAGTTATCAAAGCAGGAAAGATGGTTGCAAGCACAATAGCACAAAAAATTAAGAAAAAAGTAACGACTAACAATTAATCCAACCCGAGGGTTCAAACGCGGGTTCAAACCTATACGGACCCGCCATGTTCCGCACTCTTTCTAAGCATGGAACCCAACAACCTCGCATCGTTCCAAATACAGAACTGAAGAGACTTAATGTGCTCCGCTCTCTTTCTGGTTTTGCGTTTTTGATGATGAGAAAGCATATGGGAACATTAATTTGGCAAGTGTTAAATGGTCACGTTAACATTCACAGCCCGGGAGTTAAAAGTCCATAGACAAGTTTTATAATGGTGTTTGCCTTAATCAACGAAACATGAAAATGCCTCTCGAAAGAAAAATTCTTGTAATAAAAGTTACCGGGGAAATGCTATTCTTATTTGGTCTTCTCGCGTGGGCTAATGGAGTATTGATTCAGTTTACTCATCCCATGGTGCTGGCCATGCCCGTGTCGCATTTACTTCTCTGGATGAGAACAGACACCTTCACCATATTGTCCTTTCTAGTAAGCGCTCTCGGATTCTTCATGTGGAGACTATCCGCTGAACTAATCAAGTTTGAGAAAGACAAAGCGTCTGATAAGTCGTCTGGCGCATCGAACGTATAAAGCCTTGTGCAGCACCGATAGAAAGCTAATTTTTACTATGCTTGCATGTATTTATGAGAATTAGTTTTGGATTAAGCAGTATCTACATCGTAGTCCAAAAGCTAAATACAGCAAACCGCTGGCTATCGCTATTATTCCAAGCACACTTGCTAGGTAAATTATATTCGACTTTCCAGCAACTTTGACAAGAAAGTCAATCAAGAACAAACTTACAGGAATCTGGCGTGAAAGACTTTTACGGAAGGAGAAAAGCGCCCATGTTTGGTTGAACTTAGTCGCGTCTGACGCCATGCTAATTCTTAGCAGTTTTCCTCGACAAATAACAAAACACTCAAACTGACTTTTCAAACATAAATCTATATGCGGGTTATTAACATATAGAAAAAAGAGAATATGAACCCTTGATTGATGCTCCAAGTATGCTCTCTTGTAATGGACACAGACGTTTCTGGCGCACCCTTAAAAAAAGGGGCTATTCTTCTTCTTTCTTCCAGTCTTTGTCTTTCTTCCAGTCTTTATCCATCCATTTAGGGTTCATCCAATGCATTTTCGGCATCCATTCCTTTGAAGCTTCCATTAGAGCCTCGTTTATTTCCACTTCAAGGGTTATTTTCAATTTTCCCTTCTTTTCTTCACTCATCTATTTCACCTCCTTCAATTTTGTGGGGGCGCGCCTCGTTTAAAGCTCAATAGCCGTATCTGCATCGTAGTCAATGTACCTGACGCTTAGAGATCCTGCCAAAAGTAGCAAACTCAGTTTCTTGGTGGCTGAATATAGCATATGTCAAAAGCGAAAATTAAGTCTATTCCTAACAATATAGCATGTCGTGCGCGGGCGTGGGCGTTCGCAAAGCTTTAATGTTGAGTAGTTATACATGTATAATCATGAACGCAAAGGCGAAAGTCAAGTGTTGGGGAAATTCGCTAGGTATAGTGCTACCCAAAACACTGGTCGAGGAAGAAGGGCTCAAGGAAGGAGAAGAAGTCGAAGTAACAGTAAGAAAAGTGTCTGACGTGCGTAGTTTTAGAGGCAAATATCCTTTCAAGGACCTGCAGCATGAGAAAGACGAAATGAAACGCGGCTGGGAATGATTTGCAGAAAACTACAAGGTTCTTCTATGACACCTATGCTGTTCTGGCATACCTTAGCGATAACCCAAAATACGGGTTTTTCTTTGAAGAAAATGATGGTTTTTTAACGAAGCTCAATTTACTGGAAATATATTACCGAACTCTTGAGGTTCACGGAGCGAAAGCCGCTTCTCAAGTAGTTAAAGTGTTTGCCAAATATGTATTGGACTTTGGAGTAGCTGACATTGAAGGTTCAATGAAACTTCGGTTGAAGCTAAAGAAAAATGGCCGCAGCATATCTTACGCTGATGCCCTTGGATACTATCTTGCATTAAAGTCTAACGTAAAATTTTTGACTGGAGACAAATGGTTTAAAGGATTAGAAGGCGTTGAATTCGTCGTCTAAACCAAGCTTTCTGTAGAGAAATAAAGAGAGCCGAAAATTGTGTAATTGAATCCATCGGAACCCAGAATCTAAAATGCGTCAAAGCATTAAGAAAATAACTGCTTTAAATTTGAAGTGTCCGCATTCGTATCGATGATTGCTTATGATTTGCACTTTGGTTGTTGTTGTGAGATGCAGTGAATTGCCCCAAACCCACATATCAAGTCAACACAATTTATGCCGACAACTTTTCTTTTCGGGAATAGTTCTTGCAGAATAGATAATGCTATCTTGTCGTTCCCGTGTTCAAAGGTTGGAACCAAAACTGTTTTGTTGCCTATGTAAAAGTTTGTGTAGCTTGCGGGGAGTCTTTTTTTGTTGCACTCGATGTTTCCTGGCATGGGCAGCTTGACAATGTTTAGTTTCTTGCCATCTTGGTCAGTGGATTGGCAAAGTATGTCATAATTTTTTCTTAAGGCGTCTGCATTCTCATCGTTGCCTTCTTCATAAGCGCACACAACTGTCGTCGGGTTAACAAACCGTGCAAGATCGTCCACATGACCATCTGTATCATCTCCAGCGATACCACTTTTCAACCAAATTATGTGAGCCACGCCCAGATAGTCTTGTAAGAATTTCTCGATTTTTTCTTTGTTAAGGTGAGGATTTCTGTTCTTGTTTAGTAGACACTGTTCAGTTGTGAGCAGGGTTCCTTTTCCGTTGACATCTATTGATCCGCCCTCCAGAACGATGCCTGGTTCAAAACAGTTCAAGCGCATCTCGTGATTTATTATGCGTGCGATCTGCTTGTCTTTCAAAAGTTCTTCGTATTTTTCTCCCCAAGAATTAAAAATCCAGCGCACCATTGCTAACTCTTGGTTTCTGTTCCTCACAAATATCGGACCGTAATCTCTAAACCATACATCGGCGTAATCAAATTCAAAAAAACGTATTCTCTTTAAATCAATCTCTTTTTTTACAAACAAACCTGTTATCTTTTCCTTCATGACCTCATCTTTCACAAAAAGATTAACGTATTCATCTTCATGGAGTAGCTGCACGATTTGAACGTAAGTTTCCTCGACTTTCTCGACGCCGGACGTAAAGGTTGTAGGGTCATGTGGCCACGCTAACCAGACTGCCTCATGCTTACACCATTCTGCGGGCATGCAGTATCCTAGTTCGCGGGGCGTCTTGTTTGAAGACGTATTTCCAGTCCTCATTTATTGTGCCTCAGAATTATTTTCGGTTAGTTTATTGTACGTGTCTGGTCGCCGATTTTTAAGGAACCCCCACCCTTCTTGGATCCTTTTATTTTTATTAAGATCCACCTTGACAACCAATACTTCCTCATTCGTATCGCTTGCTTCTTTAAGCACTTTCCCAAAGGAGTCACATACGAATGAACCGCCCCAAAACTTTAGTTGCCCTTCCTCGCCTACCCTATTCACAGCAGCAACATGGACTCCATTCATTATGGCGGTGGCACGTTGCACTGTTTTCCAAGCGTCATGCCAGTCCCCGTCTGGCGAGGTATAGCCTTTAATCCAGCCAATCGCTGTGGGATAGAATATGATTTCTGCGCCGTTTAACGCGTTGATTCTGGCGGGTTCAGGGAACCATTGGTCATAGCAGATGAGTACCCCCACAGAAGCGTAATGGGTTTTGTGCACAGAGTAACCTGAGTCGCCTGCTTCAAAATAGTTTTTTTCATAGAAAAACGGGTCATTTGGTACGTGTACTTTGCGGTAAGAGCCTAAAATTTTCCCGTCAGCATCAATTATGACCGCTGAGTTGTAGTATTTTCCGTTTGAATGTTTTTCAAAAATAGGCGCAATTATAACTATCTTGTTCTTTTTCGCCAGCTCTGAGAAAGCTCTTGTAGATTCCCCGGGAATCGTTTCAGCTAATTGACTAACGTCCTGTTTTTCTTCTTGCGGAAAATATTTGGTTCTGTACAGTTCTTGGAGGCAGACAATTTGAGCCCCTCTTCGTGAAGCTTCTTCGATTCTTTCTATGGTCTTTTTCATATTGTCAGCTATGTTGTCTGAAACAGTCGTTTGAATAAGTCCAATATTAACGATTTTTTCTTCTGTTCCAAAATCGTTTGGGTCAACAGTATCAGTAGATTTCATTATCCTTCCTTAATCGCAACTATGTGAGGCTCTGGTCGTAATAACTTTTCTGAGCCAAGACACAGAATACCACGATAGAATGCCCAAAACTAAAGCCTTCGCGCGTCTGAAAATGATATGTCAGGAAAAGAGTGCCTATATCCTATCACGTATCACACAAAAACAAGAGCACATTATGGAGTGAGTTAGATACAATGAGAGTACTCTAAAAGAGTATCTCCTTTTTCATTCGTGTTTTAATAGAGAATTAGCCACATCTGATAATGAACTGGAGAAACTTAATATTTACACACGCGATAGCTATATTTGGGTTTCTTTATGAAGCGGAAACTTCTGGTAGCTAGTTTTGCCTTAATCTTAGCGGTAATTGCTGTCTTGTCAGCCTATCAAATCATTACTCCATCTTACTCGAATACTGTATCATCCAAGTTTTTTACAAAGGGCAGGGACGCTCCTTATGCAGCAGGAAGTTCGGTATCCTGCGAAATCACCATGCCAAAAACCGCTGTCCTGACTGGAAGCTTCATTACAAACAATAGCGTATCATTCTACATCTTGACCTCAGAAGAATACTCTGAACAATCTCCTAGTTTTTCAGGCTCAATATCATATTATTATACTACTGGAGATGTTTCTTCAGCCATGGTAAATGTGACGTTGCCAGCTGCAACATATTACCTACTTTTCGCATTCAAGAGCAGTAGCGAGACCATACCTACAGCCGAAAATGTTACTGGAATTGGTAGTAACACTGGAATTGGTAGTGAACCCGTATGCACAATGCTTAGTATCACGCAGAGTTTCGTTGCAACATCCATATCGTGAGGTCAAAATTTAATCCAAGCGCCACGCTCTGAATCTAAGTCGGTTTAGGATGGTCGCAATAATTACTAGTGTGTTTTTAGCTGGTGCTTTTAGTCCAAGTAATTGTGTTATGCTTTTAGCATTCTTATTTCAATAGTAAATAGTACCCTCCCTCCCACTTCTGGAAGAGCTCGTTTTGGATTGCTTTTTTGGTTTAGGGCTTGAATTAGCGTTAGGCTGAAGTATTTTCTGTAAATTTGGTATATAAAGAGGTAAAAAGGCATTAAAGAGTGATTGCTTGTGAGCCTGCAATGTTTAAAACCAAATTGCAAACAGGTAAATCGAACTGTCCTAAATACACATAATTACTATATTTCATGAGGGTTTTCGTGGTCTGCCATTTTTCATGTAATATACCAAACATACTGTTATGCGTTGGTCGTATCTGGTAGTCAGTTTGGAGACGACGTGAATCTGCCTAAATTAACACGGTTTAAGCATGTATTGATTGGAAATTATTCACCTATTTTCGCAGGTTGTCAAGCGATTATAGAAAAGTTTCATAAGGTCTCTTTCTCATAAATGTTCAGGGGTATTGGGATGCTTTCAACAAGCTTGGATGATTTGGACAAGCGTATACTTAAGCTGTTGCAATTTAATGGCCGGCTTTCTTTTGCAGATCTTAGCCGTGAACTAGATGCCGCTGAAGCCACAGTTAGATTTCGAGTTAACCGGCTTGTAAGCAACGGTGTCATCACTCGATTTGCAGCATTGCTTGATCCAGCTAAAGTTGGTATGAAAGTGAGCGGAGCAATCCTGCTCAAAATTGATCCAGCCTATTTGGAAGAAGCTTGCAAGCAATTAGTTTCATTTAGCGAAACGCAGTACTTGTTTCAAAGCACCGGTGAATACGACGTGGTTTCTGTAATTGTTGCCCGAGACATGGAACACCTTAATAACTTAATTAAAAAGACCAAGATTATTCCAGGTGTAAAAGATGCACGGGTATCAGTGACAACGAGGTTTTTGAAATTTGACCCCAGCATCATCCTGTTATAATCTAATTCAGCGAAGCTAAGGCTTCCGTTTCTTGCTGAATTAGCAAGAATTGTCGTCTAACTCTTAGTTTTCCGCAAGGTTAATACGTAAAGCAATGCCAACTATCGCAGTAAAGAGCTAAATCCTAAGGAATAAGTAATCGCTTTAAAAACCAAGCTTGACTTCAAGGTGAAATGGTGAAAGAGAACACTGGTCAGATTAAAGATGAGAAATGTAAAAATTCAGAGGCAAAACTCAATTCACATGATTCTACAACATCATCGCTCATAAGTCTCGACGAAACTGACAGAATAATACTGCAGATGCTTCAAGATGACTTCCCCATTGTGCAAGAACCCTGGCTCGAAATAAGCAACAGGCTCAAAATCAGTGAAGGCGAAGTTATATCGCGTTTAAAGCGGCTTATTGAAGCTGGTGCCATCGTAAAGATAGGTCCAATCTTTGATGCTTCAAGAATCGGTTTAAAGGCAGCTACTTTAGTCGCATTGAGGGTACCAAAAAACAAAGTGAATGATGTTGCTCGTGTCATAAACGAATATGATAACGTTTCCCACAATTACGAACGTGAGGACGAATATAACGTATGGTTTACTCTTGCTGCGTCAAGTAATAGCGAATTAGCCATGATACTGGATGAGATCAAGCAAAAAACAGACACCAAAGATCATGATATACTTGACTTGCCTACCATCCGTCGCTTTAAGATAAACGTACATTTCCAACTAACCTAAACAAACTTTTAAGGTGAAAGAAAATTGGATGAAATTGACCATAAACTTTTAGCTGGCATGGAAAAAGGCATTACTTTGACAACAGAGCCTTTCAAAGAGATTGCCCTTCAGCTAGGAATCACACCGAAAGAAGTCGTCACTCGCCTATGTAAACTTAAAGAGAAAGGCGTAATCAGGCGATTTGGCGCTTCAATAAAACCTAACAACATTGGTTTCTCGGCAAATGCCCTTGTAGCTTGGAAGGTGCCTGAAAACCGCGTTCAAGAAATAGGAGTTTATTTGTCAAAATATCAAGAAATCTCACACTGCTACGAGCGCAAAACTGTCAATGGAAGATGGGACTACAATCTCTACGCAGTTATACATGGAAGAGAACGAGAAGTTGTTCAGCGTATGGTTAAGGAAATCTCAGAGGGAATCGCAATAAACGAATACAAAATATTGTACAGCACAAGAGACCTTAAAAGAACAAATGTCAGCCTTGGCAGCTCCGCCATGATTCCAGCAAAAGCTTCTGCTATTTTGCCTTACGATTTTCGGGAGATGAACGATCCTTGATTAACATTACAAAACTTTGGTGTGGCACTCCAGGCTCTATGGATCACTTACGATATGGCGTTGCAACTCACCAAAGACCAGTTGTTGTTTGGAACACTACCAGACGCTGTAACCTCAATTGCTTGCACTGCTATTCGAAGTCCGAGAATAAGATATACCCCAACGAATTAACGACGGATGAAGCTAAAGCTTTTGTGAAAGATATAGCAGAGTTCGGTGTTAACGTACTGTTGTTTTCCGGCGGAGAACCATTGCTTAGACACGACCTTTTTGAAGTTGCACGTTTCGCTTCCGAAGCAGGCTTAAGAGCAGTGTTATCTACAAACGGCACACTAATTACAGAGAGCGTAGCAGGGCAATTAAAAAATGCAGGTTTTTCCTATGTGGGAATTAGTTTAGATGGGATAGGCGAAACTAACAACAAGTTTAGAGGCAAAAAAGAAGCCTTCGAGCTGGCAGTTGAAGGAATCCGGAACTGCCTTAAAGCGGAGGTTAAAACGGGCTTACGCTTTACCGTCACTAAATATAATTTCAAGGACCTTCCTGAAATTTTCGAGCTCATTGAAGCTGAAGGACTCCCTCGAGTATGCCTTTATCACTTAGCATACGTGGGGCGAGGAACCGAAATTACAAATGAGGATCTTACGCATGAACAGACAAGGGAGTTCATGGATTACGTTTTAAAGAAAGCCGAGACTTTCCACAAGAAAGCCTTAAACACCGAAATCTTAACCGTTGACAATCATGCAGATGCAGCGTATTTGTACCTTAAACTGAAAAAAAAGGACCCGAAAAAAGCTGCAGAAGCGCTTCAACTTCTAAAGGTAAATGGCGGCAACAGCTCGGGCACAGGGATAGCTTGCGTTGATTTTAATGGTTATGTGCATCCAGATCAATTCTGGCAACATTACTCACTAGGTAATATCCGAACACGCAAATTCAGCCAAATCTGGGCAGACAACTCCGAACCGTTGCTTCAAGCTCTCAGGAACAGAAAAATTCAACTCCACGGAAAATGTACAGAATGCCGATTTCTTGATATCTGTAACGGCAACCTCAGAGTTAGAGCGGAAGCAGTTTATGGAGACACATGGGCACCTGACCCTGCCTGCTACTTAACACCGCAAGAAATAAAGCGCGATTAAGAAGGCAAACAGCATGAACGCAACCGACAAATCACGCTCATCCGAAACGCAAGAAGTTGCACCTAGAGTTATGGCTTGGGAATCCACGCGTGCCTGCAATTTTGCATGCGTTCACTGTAGAGCTGAAGCACAAAGAGAGCCTGATCCAAAACAACTCACAACCCAAGAAGCACTAAATTTGGTAGATCAAATCGCCGAGTTATGCAAGCCAGTTTTCATTATAAGTGGCGGTGACCCTCTCCAGAGAAAAGACATCTTCGAAATCGCCTCATACGCTTCCAGCTTAGGTTTACGAGTGGTTATGTCTCCAAGCGGCAGCAACCTGACAGCAGGCACCTTTGAAAAATTGAAGACGGCTGGCGTAAAGATGATTTCACTTAGTCTTGACGGTTCGAGCCCTGAGATTCATGATAATTTCAGGCAGGTAACTGGCGCTTTCAATTTGGCTATGAAAAACATGTCGCTGGCTCGTCAAAGCGGATTTGCTTTTCGCGTTAACACAACTGTCACCCAGCATAACCTCAATGACCTCTTCAATATTCAAAAGGTAGCGGCTGAAATGGGCGCTCGTGAATGGGACGTCTTCATGCTGGTGCCGACGGGTCGCGGAAAGGTAAAGATGGAAATAACGCCAGACCAATATGAGGAGACTATTCAGTCTATTTATAAAGCAAGCCTCACATCGCCTATTCCGATTAAAATGACCTGTGCACCTCAATACATGAGAGTTATCGCTCAGCAGCAAAAAGAACCTCACCAGCCCCATACAGGCGGCAGAGGATGCATGGCTGGCAACGGTTTCTGCTTTATCTCACACGTCGGAGAAGTCTTCGGTTGCGGCTTCCTTCCAGTTCCAGCTGGCGATGTTAGGCAGCAAAAATTCAAGCAAATTTATCAGCAGTCTCCATTGTTTGTTCAACTGCGCAATCATGAATTGTTGAAAGGGAAATGTGGCAGGTGTGAGTACAGAGTGTTGTGTGGCGGTTGTCGTGCAAGGGCATTGTCAGTTAATAAGGGCTACTTAGAAGAGGAACCGTACTGCCTTTACCAACCCAAAATGTTATGAGCTAGAAACCAAGCGTCTTGAGTAACCTTTGAAATAGTAAAAAAAAGGATGAAGATTATGTGTTTTAGTTAGATTTTGAAGTATTTAGCGTACAGCACTATGCCAATTGCTAGGATAGCTGCGCAAGACGCAGATACAACCGTCAAATCCAGGAGTACGGCTGGGCTTGTGACTGCTGCGCCTCTGAGGAAAAGAGACGTTAAAGCGTTTGTAACGTAGTAGCTGGGTACGAATTTGCCTGCAACTTGAGCGCCGGAAGACAGTGACGCACCAACAAATGTGCCGAGGAAAAGCTGTGGAAGCACGAAGAGGAAGCTTAAGCCTGTTGCTGCACCTGCGGATTTTGCGATTGTAGCTGTTATTAAGCCGAATCCCACGTTGGACAGTGAGAATATTAGCACCAGTACAAAAGCGAATGCGTAAGCGGGTATGCCGACGTTAGGTCTGAAACCTAAAGCATATATCATCATGAAAACCAGAGCTGCCTGGATTAACGCGATACCCATGTAGGATGCTACTTGGCTTGCCATGAACTCAGTCGGCGTTGTGGGTGAGATGCGGATGCGCTTCATCATGCCGTTTTCTCTATCTTGAGTGAATGATTGGGCAACCATCATTATGAGGAATATGGAAGCGAACGTGAACATGCCTGGGGCGATGAAGTCAAGTGCCGATGTGGTCTTTACTTCAACCAACGATGCGGTTTCCACGTGGAATGGGCTTTGGAGTGCTTGCTGACTTTGACCCGCTATGGCGGTGAGAACTTGTTGGATGATTGGCGGTATGGCTTGGGTGGCAACTAAAGAGCCTTTATCTAAATACAAAGAGACGGTGGCGTTTGTCCATTTTGACGGGTTATTGGGTGCAGCTTGATATGAAGCTAAGCTTTGGCTGAAATCCGTCGGAATAAGCATCACCGCTTGAACAGTGCCTTGCGACAAGTCGCTTTGAGCGGTTTGGTTGTTAGCGTATATGTGAATATTCAGTATCTTTGTGTTAGACAACGCTGTGACAAGTATCTGAGAAGCGTTTGAGTTTCCATTGTCCAAGTTGACTACGCCGATTTGATACGTAACTGTTTGGCTGCCGCCGACTCCGCCGAATGAAACTCCGAAAGCGAAAACGAACACTACTGGAAACAGGAAAATCATAAAAAGCACTGCGGGTTCGCGGACTGTTTTCATAATTTCTTTCTTGGTTAAAGCGGATATTCGCTGAAGCTTCATTAGACTTCCTCCCGCATGGTTCTTCCTGTTAGTTTGATGAAAACTTCCTCCAAATTCTTCGCCTGATTTTTAGCAACTAGTTCCTTTGGGCTGCCAAGCGCAATGAGTTTTCCATGGTCAATTATGCCTACTCGGTCGCAGAGTTCTTCAGCTTCCTCCATGTAATGCGTGGTTAAGATGATGGTTTTGCCTTGTGTTTTTTGGTCTTTTATAAAGTCCCAGACAGCATGGCGAGATTGCGGATCCAAGGCTACCGTTGGCTCATCTAAAAAAGCGACTTGAGGGTCGTGTATTAATGCGAGAGTTAGGCTCAGTCGGCGTTTCATTCCGCCGCTGTATTTTGCCGCTTTCCTTTTTGCGTCTTCTTTTAGCCCCATTTTCGCCATCAGCATGACGCTTCTTTCTTTGAGCATTTTTCCCTTCATGCCATAGAGGTTTCCGAAAAGCTCAAGGTTCTCTGCGCCAGTTAAGTACGGGTAGATGGCTGTTTCTTGAGTGCAAACACCGATTAGCTCCTTAACTTTCTGTGTTTCTTTTTGCACGTCATAGCCGTAGATTTTGGCTTTGCCGCTTGTTGGTTTTACGAGTCCACAGAGGATGTTTATTGTGGTTGTTTTTCCTGCACCGTTTGGTCCTAGTAATCCGAAGAGTTCTCCTTTGGTGACTTGCAGATTGAGGTTTTCTACTGCTGTTTTGTCTTCAAATCTTTTGGTTAGATTTTGTATTGTTATTGCTGATTCAGTCATTTTGCTTATCTCCTTTTTTACGGTGTAATAGTTTTTTGAGAATTTAGTTTCATGTTTACCTGTTGCTGAAGGAAAATGCATTTGAGAAGTGCTGGAAAGTCGCTTTTCAACTATGACTGGTTAAAAAACAGGACATTCCCTGAGCTATGGGATATCGTCTATCCATGTGTTGAAAACGTATCCTGTGTAGATGATGTTTGGGGCTACTGCTTGTACCGCTGGTTCCCGCTCCAAGCTTTCACGGGTTTCTCGGAGTCCTTTTGCGGTCGAGGTCCATGTGAAAAATATGTAAGTGTTTGGTATATTGCTAAAGCCCCAGTAAAAGATTATATTTGGATAATGTTTTTGCCAAATCATATTAGGCGTATTGGGGTCGGCATCAGGTTTAAGTTGAACATGAAATACGCTTATGATATCATTTGAAGCATCAGGATACCAATCTATAGACAGCATTACCAAGAAGTTTTTTACCATTCTGGCGAGTCTACGACGAACCGTCTTGGCGGAGACACCTAATTCTTCAGCGACAACCGAAGTGGCTTTACGTGAATCATCTTTCAAGGAACGAATAATTTTGTAGTCAAGCTCACAAAGCTTCGTATCAGGATTAACGCCCCTTATCATGTTCAGCGGTAAAGGCGAAACCACTAAACCAACCGTTGGTTCAGGCAACTCAGCAGCCTCTCTAACAAAACGAACCAGTGGCTCCAACTCACCTATGTTTTTTAAACAAGCACCTATGTACAAGAAGTTCCCGCCGCCGATTGCCAGCCAGTAAATTGACCCATTTTTTTCCAGTTTTGGGTTTAGGTCATGGATTGAATTAGTTTTTGATGTTCCAAAAATAAATATGAGAACCCCTTTTTTAGCAAACAGACTAAGTTTAGCAGTGAATTTACGTATTATGCCCAATTCGATTAAGGATTGAATGCGGTTATGAACCGCAGTTACTGACAGGTTCAGTTTTTCAGCCAGTTCACGGTAAGAAAGCCGAGAATTCATAAGTAACAACTGGCATAATATCACGTCGGTCTTATCCACTGTCTCACCATTAACTAGTATCTTATGCGGTAAACTGCTTTAAGACTTTAGCCCAAATTTTAAGCGACAGCAAACCCGTGACTATAAATCGAATCAGCGGATGAAAACATTTGTCGATTAAGAGCAAGCGATTAATTTTGGTTTACTTTTTTGGTTTGTTTGAGTGAATAGTCAAAGAACTTTTCAGCGGTACCTTCAGAAGACCATTCTGAGCGAATTCTAGTTTTCTTTTCAGCCTTACGCAATTCAGAAAGCAGTATGCGATTTAAGTCTCTGGCGCTTTCACCTTTGATTTCAGCATTGACTTCGAACCCGTCGGCGGTTGGTTTGATGGAGCCGTTGTTGCCAATTATTCGTTCTAACACAGCTTTTATAGCTGAGGGAGTAGCGCTGCTTACTCTTGCAGATAGCTTGAATTTTTTCTCGGACACTAATTGTCAGTCCTTTGCTTTAGTTTACAGGGATTGCGTGTGCGCGAGTCTTTCTGAATGCAATTGTCCCCCCGTTGCCCAATTGCTCTTTGGCGCTTCATAAATAACGATCTCGACTGCTTCCTTGGGAACTCCTAAATCTTCAAAAACTTTCGTTATCCCTTCGACTGTTTTCTTCTTGTTCTCAAGGCTCATGCCCTCCCAAACAGAAACTTGAACTATTGGCATTTCATTTTTACCTCAATTAACACATTCTTCGTTTCCCTAATTAATGTATTCTCAATGGCACTTGAAGCTGGAACCTGCTGCTGTGCAACCACGACAATATCATTAAATCAGGCAAATTAAAGGTTAATTGCTTCTGTTATAAGCTCAATTAGGCTGAGGATGTGCTGATTTAATTGAAGCAGGGAAAATAGTTGGAAGAGCAGTTTTATTTTAATTACCCTTTGCAACTCTCAAAAGTCGTATTGAAGCTCGCTATGATTTCATCAGGAATCCATTAGGTCGTTCTCACTCTTATTAGGTTTCGCACGCGCGCTTGATTTTCTTTTGAGCAACAACCGTGAATTCTAGGTAAATCAGTAGCTCGTTGGAGCTTTGCTCAAGTTTGTCCATACTCCGTCCGTTATACATTCCATTTAACAAGTTAGCCGTCGTATGGAATTCTTTCAAAGAAAAAAGGAGATGGTTTGTTTTTTACGTTTTTTTATGGTCTTTTTCTTAGAATCAACATTGTCGCTATTGCTATGGCTAGGACTATGACGATTGTTGCGATTATAACATAGGGTATTATTGTTGACTCAATTGCTGTCTCGCTCAATGGTGTTGCTGTGGGTGCAGTTGTTGCAGTCTCAGTGACTACGGTTCCTGTTTCAGCAGAAGAAGACCAGTATGAGCCCGTTCCGGCGAAACTTGCAGTAATCCTGTATGACCCAGATATTTGAGGAGTCCAGCTGTAGTAGAAGTTGCCTGCTGAATCAGTTGTCGTTGTTCCAATAATAACCGTGTTGTTGTTGGGGTCGACTGCGGTCAATGTAACTGGAACGCCAATCTCTTGAGGAGGTGAATTTAGCAATGTAGCGTTCTGCATATGCAGGTAGTCCATCCACTCGCTCATGCTTGAGTCAGATACCGCAGGTGTTCCCGGTTGCGCTGGAGACTGATCTAAGACATTGCCTTGGATTTGTACCGTCGACTTTAAAGCAAAGTTGTTGGGTACCGAAACTGACGTCGAAGTCGCGCCTTTGCCAATGCAATATTGTTTTCCATCATAGTTTCCAAAGGCTAAGAGATAACCGTCGGCAGCCGCGTTAGGAGATACACCTCCATTCAACGTAAACATCGTCTTTCCGGTAGTAGCGTTTATGGCAATGGTCATTGCAAATCGGGGGATGGGGTCAATCTCATAATCTTGCGAATAACCGCCGTATGCGTAGACAGTGCCGCCTGCAATTACTAAGCCACCAAACTCGAACGGCAAGTAGTTGCTCATGTACTCTGTTGAAGGTATCTTTGTGCTTTGCCACACAACTTTTCCGTCAGCCAAACTTAATGCGATTACTGATCCATCTGGACTCGCAATGTACACATTACTATTGTCATTTGCGAGGAAATAACCACTGTATTTCGTGTTCCAGGGGAAGGCTCCAACGTTTGCACTTGACCATACTAATGCTCCAGTAAGGTCGCTATAGCAGTAAAACGTTGCAGTTGACACATCGCACGTAAGAAAGTCGGTGGTATTGTACAGTTGGATTTGCCCCATTGTACTAGTGTAAGGTAATGTAAGGTTCCAAATTGAAGCGCCAGTTTTTGCATTGAAGCCTTCAACCAAGTCGTCACCTGGTCCTCCGCCATATACAATGGCGGACAGATCTTTTGACACTGCAAGGCTAGTCCGCCCCGATCCGTCTGAAGGTGCAGGATGAGACAGAAAAGTTTTCCATACGAGTCCATTGTACCAGTTTTTGCCGTTATTAACAGCGGTAGTTAGGTTCCATTCCCAAACGTAGTTTTGATAACCAGTGTATGTTGTGCCAAAAGCAATTTCGCTGCCATCTACAAGTGCGATGTTCATTGCCGTTACATTACTGATACTTAGTGCGAGCGTCCCAGTATTCGGGTCATAATAATTCCATGTGCCATTCATCGGAGAACCAACAGTTTGAAACAGATACTCGGTCGGTGTGTTTCCGTAGGAAGCATGCAATTGTACTAAGCCAGCGGCGGATGATTGGTAGTAGGCATTTCCAGGTAGATGGAGACCAGCGGTGATGCTGCCAGACGCGGTGTACAACACTTTTCCGGTTGTCAAGTCGATGCATTCAAACTGTGTAGGCGCTGCAGTTAAGCTATCAGGCAAAATATTTTGATAGACTTTGCCCCCCATAATAATCGGGTTGCCAGAAATCAGGTTGCCTGGCTCGATACTGTAGCTGCCGAAAGATCCGCCTACTATGCCTCCTGCAGTGTTCTGTATGTCCCAAAGGATGTGTCCTGTGCTAGGTCCTGAACCGTACTGCTGCCAAAAGCCGCCCGTGTTCAATATCATTGGATAAAAAGTTGGGGGGACGGAGGCTGTTAGCCAGTCGCCTGAGATCTGGTACCATTCTCTGTTGTTGCTGTTTATGGGGTAACTCCAGTAGCCTGTTGGAAGCTGAGAATATGGCCATCCGTTGAGTAGGCCAGCGTTCACTGGAGCAGTCTGCACTGTGAAGTAAACGGGTGCACTGGTACATGCCGTCCATTGCACGGTTCCAGACCAATCAGTGAAGTTCTGTGCAGGCATCGTCATCGTCACGCTCCAATTACCAGCCATGTTTGGTGCGTACAAGAAGTACATTGAGCCAAGTGGATCAGTCACTCCTGCAGGATAAGTGCCCGTTCCGTCTGTTGGTGTGAATGTGTCTTTATTTCCGTCTGGTTTTGTGAACGTCACGGTAATGCCAGTAAAACCGTTGTACCATGCTGCCGTAGCATAGTCTTGCGGTGGAGGTAAAACCCACAGGTTTACGGTTGCTGATTGGCCAACCCCGATAAGGGTGGGCGCAACGCTGATGTAGCCTGCGGTTTTGCGTGGTGCACTAAAGGGAATCTGGGCTGAACCCGTCGGTGCAAAATCCAATGCAATTGAAACAGCGAAAAGCAGAATTAACGATGTTGCAAGAATTGCATTTTTGTTCTCTCGAATTTTAGTAGTATTTATTGTCAAATTTGTATTCATTTTTTTCATTTTCCTTTTAATATTCTTTTAGGTTTAATGATTGGTGGATAGACGGATTAGTTTTGGGACAGATAAGCTAGCTTTTTTTGCAAAAAATATATTTATGGGAACAGTACTTGTCTATTTTATGCGCAGGCTCATCTTACAATTTTCTGTAGACGAATTTCTAAAGCGCGAGAACTTAGATTTGTCACAACTCAAAAAGGTGAAAAGTTTAGAATTTTTGCAAATTCTCGAGCATGACCCAGATGGGGTTGAGGCAATCATTCGAATAGATACAGAAGAGGAATTGTCAGACATTGAAGATTATATTAAGCTCATGAGTGGGAATATCTTAAAAACGGAACTTCTTGAACGAGAAAAAGACGGAGCATACATATTATTCATTAAGTACAAGGTGACCTCAACGCTTTTTAGGCGGGCCTTTACCAAGACTGGAGTGTATAGTGTCTTTTGCAATATTCAAAAAGGAAGGCTCAAAGTGGCTTTGCTTGGAAGCGCGAAACAATTGAGATATGCCCTTGAAAGTTTGGAGAAATCGAAAATACATTTTAAGATGGTCTCTTTAACTGATGCGAGGTTTGCTTCTGATTCTCCGCTTAAGGCTTTGACGGAAAAGCAAAGAAGAGTTATAACAACTGCATATGAGCTAGGGTACTATGATTTGCCAAGAAAAATCGATTCTGAGGGATTAGCGAAAAAATTAAATATAGCTCGTTCTACACTGGTCGTACACCGCAGGAAAGCGGAAAAACATATTCTTACTGAGATAATTGATGGCGAAAGCGCAGATTAGTTCTATGCCCTTATCAGACTAAAAAAACGATGCAATACCTGCAGACTTGCTGAAACTTCCTTATGAGGTCATTAGAAAATCCATTACGTTTTTCTCTGCTCTTCTTAAGTGTTCTCCAACGGTTCCCTTCTCCATTTTCAGTAAATGGGCAAGATGCTCAGTACTTGTTTTTCTAGGTATGCTGTAATATCCCTCTGCGTATGCGAGTCTAAGGACTCTCATCTGCTGTGCAGTAAGCCTATCAAGCGGGGCATCAACCGTCCTTTCGATACCGCAAAGCTTCGTTACACTGTAGCTTACTTTGGCATTGCCAAACGTGATTTCAAGCAGATTCTTCAGGGATTTGGGGTCGCCAACCAAGGTAATTCTCAAGCATTCGCCACTAATTTCGGGTGAACGCAGAAAATATGTTTGACTTTGATAAAGTGCTCTCAATTTCTGAGTGGCTTTGTGCTGAGCCTGATTATCTGAAGTTTCTTCATCACGGTCCCACCATTGTCCACTTACCCGAATCATCGTTTCTCCTTCTTGTGAAACGTCGACGGTGCCCTCTTGCACATGCTCATAATGCTGACTCAGGAACTTGAGCAGGTTTCTCATTTCGCCTTTTGGTACGCGGCAAGTGAAAATGAAACCGTTTGAACTCAAATGTAGAAAACGAATCGTTGACGCTTTTGACAGCAACTCTGTTGGAATGGCCCCTTTTGGCAAGTTGCCGAGAGGAATCTCTATTGTAATTTGCTGCATGACATTCTCACCCCACTTGTGGGGTATAAATCTTATGTAAAAGGCGAATACTATGGAGTGCAGAAAAATTAGCGTCATGGCCAAGTCTAATTTAGGTGGAAAAAATCATGAACAATAACATCCAAGCGAAAGGTAAGAATTCAGGGTACACAACTAAACTTCTCGTAACCGTAACGGCAGTCGCTCTCCTAATCAACTATGTGGAGACAATGGTGGTTCCAGCAGTACCTACTATCCAGAAAGACTTGGCCACAACAGCGACAATTGCTTCCTGGATTACCTCCGCATTCCTGATTGTAGGCTGCGCAGTTGCACCGATATTCGGAAAACTCGGCGACCTATATGGCAAGAAACGAATATTTCTGGTTGCCTTGGCCTTTTACATATTTGGAGTGGGGATAGCTGGTTTCTCCCCATCCATTTATTTTCTGCTTATCGCTCGAGGAATACAAGGGGTAGGGTTAGCAATAGTTCCCCTTGGCCTTGCCGTTATTGCCGACTCCTTCCCTAAGGAAAAAATAGCCACAGCCCAGGGAATAGTAAGTGCAACGCTTGCCATAGGAGCAGGTGCTGGATTAGTCATCGGTTCTTATGTAGTACAAAGTCTGGGCTGGCAGTACGCATTCTACACATCATTCGTCCTAAGTATAGTTCTTTTTGCGGTTGTAGCCAAAGTAATGAAGAAAGATATGGTAAAAACGAAAACCACAGTGGACTATACAGGCGCTTTAAGCCTAATGACAGGATTAACATTGCTCCTAATCTATATAACCGAGGGACCAACGCTAGGCTGGTTATCGCTCGAAGAAGTCGCATTCTTAGCACCAGGCATTGTTCTAACAGTTTTCTTCTTTATCTTTGAAAACAGGGCTACAAACCCATTGATCCAACTGAGCCTTCTGAAAATCAGAAATGTCCTCGTAGCAAACCTCGTAGGAATTATCGCCAGCTTCGCAACCTTGTTAATCTTTTTCGGGGTTGTTTATTACGCAGAGATGCCAACCCCATTTGGACTTGGCCTAGATATCGTTGCAACTGGCGTAATTATTGCTCCAGCGACAATTGCTATGCTGGTCATTGGACCTCTTGTAGGAAGAGCCGTAACACGGTCTGGACCAAAACCTGTGCTGGTGGCTGGTGGATTAATTCTTGCTTTGGGGCTTTTCCTTTTTATAATAAACAGGTCTTCGAATGTTAATCTTACTATTGATACCCTTGTTTCAGCCGCTGGCATAGTGTCGACGATCGTGCCTATCGTAAATATGATTTGCGTGTCTCTTCCAAAGGACTACACTGCTGTAGGCTTGGGAATAAACACCACATTGAGAAATCTTGGAAGCGCCATCGGGCCTGTCCTTGCAACGGCGGTTATGGCATCCTACACAGTGCAGCTAACCAGAATTGTTAACGGGCAAACTATTGTAGTTGGGCAACTTCCCTCAGCAACGGCGTTCAATGTGCTCTTTGCCATTGGAATTGCCTTATCGCTAGTGCTGGTAGCTCTGAGCTTATCAATTAAAAACTACACTTTTAAGGGATGTGAACCTGAAAAAACCGAAGCCATTTTCACAGGAGGAGAGTAAGGATGATTGACGCAAGAAAACCTGACTAAACCGAAAGCCAAGGACAGAAACAAAAGAGCGTTATTTAGAGCCATCTTATTCATTATTGGCCTTTTACTTCTGCTATCTGACGCTGGCTATGGCTTTGTGACAGCGAATACCCAAAATGAACTTGAAAATATTACTATCGTTATTGGGATTTGTCTCATGATAGCAGCTCTTTTCAGACAGTATCTATCAAAACAGAAAGAAGAAATGAACAAAACGGCTTAGAACCATTATCATTAACCGGCAGAGAAATTCAAGAGCTTTGGATCAGAGACGTTTAGGCAGAACAGGAATTTTTCGTTGAAGTTAACGGAAAATACTATCTTTCAGAACAACGGCTAAAAGAGGTTCAGGAAAGAATTTCCTCACGAAAATTTTGAATGAATCCTTTTCCTGAAAAGTTTGTCACTCTTTAAATATAGAAAGCTATTTTCATATTCCAGCGAATAACTAACAATCTAGGCGCAACTTGGATGGAAAGAAAAGATTACCTCGAAACTCCAGTCAAGCACATAAAAATAAACGGTGCACTAACCGTTGACCAGTTAATGAAGGAATTCAAAAATTCAGGCTCCTTAGGCGCTGGGCGCTTATCTACGGCATGCGATATCTATGAGAAAATGCTCAAAGACAAAGACTGCACTATCTTCTTGGCGCTTTCAGGCGCTGTTGTACCCGCTGGAATGCGCACGTTAATCACTGACTTGATAAGAAAAAGGTTTGTGGACGTGATTGTTAGTACAGGAGCATGCATGGTTCATGACGCCATCGAAGCCGTAGGTGGGCATCATTACAAAGGAAGCTGGGCAGTGAATGACAATGAACTTTACAAGTATCATGTTTTCCGTATTTACGATATTTTTGTTCCTGAAGAAGACTTCGTTAAATTGGACTTCAAGCTGTCAGAAATGTACGATGACATCGCATTAGAACGCAAAGGAGAAAGCTTAGCTTCAAACGAGTTTTCCTGGGAAATCGGCAAGCGACTAACCGACCCAAACTCTATACTGCGAGCGGCGTACGAAGAGAAGATTCCAATTTTTATCCCAGCCGTGCGTGACTCAGAATTTGGTTTCATCCATTGGCTTCACGCGTCCCAGCAAAACCCCAAGCCTGTACTTCAGGTTGACGCCTTCAAGGATGTGCCAACTATATGCGGCATCAGTGCGAAAGCGCCCAAGAACGGTATGATAGTTATCGGTGGCGGAGTACCACGCAACACCATTCAATCATCCGTATTAGCCTCTAAGAAAGGCTTAGATTATGCTGTGGTAATCACCCTGGACCGGCCTGAAACAGGAGGTTTATCTGGCTCAACGTTGGAGGAGACGGTGAGTTGGGGAAAAATGAAAGGCGAAGCAGACCATGTAATGGTTATCGGCGAAGCATTGATGGTTTTCCCGTTTCTCGTTGCTTCCGTAACCGAACGATTAGGCGAAAGCTTCAAGCGCAACCCTGTTTCACAGCTTGAAAAAACAGCAAGCAAAGGAAGCTAAAACCATGAGCGACAACGACGCTGGAAAATACTGCGGCAACTGCGACAGCCACAACTCATACGATTACCCCACCAAAATTTTCTGCTCAACCCGCCACGCTCAAAACAAAAACCCAATAGTTAACACTCTGTGGCGCTGCAGTGACTGGAATAAGATTAGCCAAGAATGCTACTGCGTCCGGGAAGCATTAAAAAAGAAAAAAGCTGACAAAACGGCGCAAAGTTAAAGTTAATAATAGTGAACCATGATTTGATGTTGGTTGAAGCCCGGTGGTGTAGTGGTCAAGCATAGGGGCCTCTGGAGCCTCCGACGAGAGTTCGAATCTCTCCCGGGCTACTGAGAGCTCTATTGGCCTAATTACTGAAAAAATCGTTAACGCCTTATAGTAGCTAAGAAACCTTAAACAATCAAGCCAAAAAAGGTATGCTAAGAAAATAAAATTTTTTAAACAAAAACACAGACTTGGTCCGTATAGGTGCATGATGGATGGATTGGACTAAAACTTAAATGCAAGTCGAGACAAAAGACGACACATGCGATATCCGTATTGGAGAACGATTAGTTTATTTGGTTACGTTTTTGGCGGGCTTTTCCTTTTAGTGGGTCTTTACGCGTATTTGTACTATGAAACGGACTGGATTGGTTGGATTGGTTTGGCATTTTATCCCTATCGAAATTACGCCATTCCTCTGCTAATTACTGGAATTGCCCTGCTGATTACGGGCTACGTCACAGAACAACGAGCTAGAGAGAAAATAAAAGGTGTGGGAAAACAACAACCGATAGCAAACTTAGGTGTTTGTTCCGATTGTGGAGCAAAGCGAGACTTGGATGCCCAATACTGCAAAAAATGCGGCAAGAAATTCGAATGACTACAAGCCTTGTGTTTTTGCTTGTGTGCGCGCATGCGTGTTGAGATTGTGTGGAGAAATGTGAGTGAAAGTGTGAAAGCGGCTTTTCTTTGGATAATAGAAGGTTTGGATGATTGTAAGGCAGAATAAGGAGGATTGTCAAGATGCAACTCTCTTCTCAAACGCTTTTTTCCACAAATATGCCATTAGAAAAAGATCAAAGCCCAACTGACTATTGTCCCAAAGCCCGAAACGCAAAAAATATAAATAGCGCGACCTTTTTATAACGCGTTTTATTCAAAGCGCGAATGGAATAGAAAAAGTACTTGCTGGGTTTATATGCATTTTAAGTACCAGAAAGCCATGATCCTACTAATTGGCATTTTGTTACTAGTTTTCATAACGCCTACCTCTTTAGTAGCCAACTGCGAAAAGACCAGTACTTTTCAAGCTCAATATGGGCTCCTCAACCAAAAGTTGTATGTTTCAGTACCGCCTTCACTCTACGACTATTATAGTAACATGAGCCACACAGTAAATACCGACAGTGATTACGCAAAATTTGTTACGCCTCAAGCTGTCGAACCCATCGCGGAGAGCATTCAAAACATTACTCGCAATCTGCCTTACAGCAACGAACAGTTTGCTGATGCCGTGTTAACGCTGGTTCACCAAATCCCATATGCTATTAATGGTCCAGAATATCCTGTTGAAACTCTTGTAAACAATTCTGGAGATTGCGTTGCATTGTCACTCCTTGCGGCTTCCATCATGCAGGCTGGAGGCTTAGCTGTTGTTTTAATTCACTATACAGGGATAACCCCCGGTCACATGAATGTTGGAGTTTACCTACCCTACACGCCGGTCTATCATACCGCTGGGATGGCACCCACCGATTTTGTGTACGACAATAAAACTTACTGGACAGCTGAGTGCACCCCTGCCGAAAACTGGAAAGTTGGAGACCAATGGAACGCCCTCGCTAACGCAGAACCTAATATTATTCCCCTTAATAACACTGAGCAATCATCACCAGCACAGGTTTCATCAAGTTTGAACACGCCTTTACTCCCTTCGTCCATAACTATTAATCTGTCTCAAGAACAATCAAGTGCTAATATGTCTCAAGAACAATCAAGTATTGGAGAAAATCCGCGTGCTCTTACGATTTCAGGTTCAATTTCACCAACGTACTCGGGGGAAAACGTCTCTATATACGTTAGTAACGCATCTTCCTATGATTATTTCACAACAGTTACAAATGATGCTGGCGGGTACATGTCGACTTGGAACTTTACCTCACCAGGCACATACTACATTAGAACAAGTTGGAGTGGTGCTTCAAATTATGCCGGTGCCGACAGCGAAACACTTACAGTTTTTGTCGGACCAGAATCATTTGCTCAGTTTGAGACCCCCAACTATAACTACATATATGGGCAAGCTATATTTGTGCAAGCAGGCCTTGGAGCTTATGAACTTAGCCCACTGCAAGGTGTTAACGATTTTCTTAGCATCCCCTTAGGAACAGGTGTTTCGTTCAGCTACGATTTCACTATACTACAAGCCGGGCATACAATATCGAACGTTCAAACAGAAACAATAACAATACCAGCAAGCGAACAAACAATAAGAATGGGAAGAAACGGGCAAACAAAAACAATAACGATACCTGGGGAAACAATAACAACACCAGTAAATGTACCGACAGGCTTGCAGCCTATAATGTTACCAGATGATTTTAATCAAACGATAAACAATCAGTTTTGTTTTATCCTTCAAAATAACAGCGGAAATTACAGCTTAAACGTTAGTGGACTGAACGACATTGACATGTCTAACATAATACAAGGTAATGAAAGCAACATAGCTTTCATGAACGCTTCTGAGAACATAAAAGAAAACACGTGGTACAATGTCACAGAAAGAATATCTGACAACGGAATAACTGCTAATTTATACAACACAAACGGCACTCTCATAGAAAATATGGTAACTCCATATAATGGAACGGACAGCAATGAAACGGTAATGTTAATAACGAATAACGTAGATAGCGCCGTAATTTTGAAAGACTTGACAGTCAAAGCTCTTAATATCACAATTCAACCGCCCAAGAGCAATGAAAAGACAACTAATGAAAGCGGATCGTTATTTCCATACGTTAGCTTGTCAATTCTCTTAGTTGCAACCTTTTCAGTAGCAGTGGTCTACGTCAAGAAAAAAAGACAAATGAGACAAAAAAACCGGAATAATGTGCAGCCAACGAACCAAATATGACTGCGAATCAGGTTAACACTCGAGAGTCAAGGGCTTAGAACAGGCTTTATTGTGGTAAATGAGGTTGTATATTGTTGGCTTATAGGGTTGCGCGGAATCCTCTGAGTACTTCTTTGATGGATTGGATAAGGGGATGTTTGACTTGTACTGGTTCGGCTAGTTTTTCTAGGCGGTCTACTCGCCAGTATATGGGAGGGTGGCTGTCTAATCCGACCCATTCTTGGAGGCGGAAACTGGGTGTGCGTTCGAATAGGAGGCGTCGGAAGCCGATTTTTTCTAATGAGTTCGCCAAGATTTTGGGTTGCCCCATCATTATGGCGGACGTTAGGTCAGCGCGGGCTTCGAAGAATTTGGCTATGAAGAATATGAGCGTCATGACTGCGAAGAAGTAAACGAAGAACAGTAAAGACAAAAATATTTCTGGGAACAGTGCGAGTAGGACGTAGAATCGAAATATGAACTCGGCGCTTAATAATCCGAAAAGGATGAGAGGGTCTCTGCCCTTGAGGTGACCGAACTCGTGCCCTAAGACGCTTACGACTTCAGGTTCATCAAGCTGGACAAGCAGGCCAGTGGTTATGAGGACTATCCCTCGACTGGGACTGGGCCCGGAAGCAGCGGCGTTAGGAACCATGGTGTTTGAAATAACGATTTTAGGTACTTTGAAGCCAAAGCGGTCAGCCACCTTCTTCACTAGCTCGTAGACATTGATTTTTTTGGATGACAAGCTGCCCTGCCTGCAGGATACATTGTATTTGGAGAAGACGCTTTCTGCTTCGTTGCAGTCGATTTCGCCGTGCTTAGCTATAATTTCTTCGTAGACTTCCTTTTTGAGGGCTACCAGTTGCTCGGGCGGGATTTGTTTGTAGTCGTCAAGCGTGCCGAGTGAGCCGATTGGCGGCTGGTACTCCAAGAAATGTATAGTGGGGTTGTCTTTGGTGATGGTCCAGTCGCCTGATCTGGCAATGATTTTGGCAGAGTAGAAAATGAACACGGATTGTGACGCGATTAGGATTATTGGGGCGATCCAGAAATACTGGTGATAATACACGTAAACAACAATGAATAATCCCATTCCTAAAACTATGAATACGAAGGAGAGGAGAATTTGGGTTTCCAAAAAGATGCGTTGGAAGCTTTTTTCATGAAGCTTAACCTTTTCGGGAACGATTTTTTCGCCTTCCTGCCACGCGAAGTACCATGTGGCTTTGCGGGCTTTTTCCTCGAACATCTGCGTAGCAATAACCACGTCCTGTCGGGCTTCTGCTATAGCTGCGTCGGAGACCTGCATGTCCAGAGGCGTTATGGTCACGTTCACAGAGTCAGTGCCCACTACCTCCACTTGCAGGATTTGCTTTCCCTGCGCGTCGAGGACAACGTAGGAGATGCGGTTGCTGTTTGGGGTTACCTCTTTGGAGAGGCTGGAGAAACGCTGCTTCTGCGGAGTCAAATATTGCTTGTACATGAAGTCGAATAGTTTTTCGTAGTAGCTGGGAGGAACTTCGGTGTCAATCTTATAAGAAACAGGCAATGTAACTATTACTCTCCAAAACCTAAAGTGCTTCAAATTAAATATGCTTTTCTTTCGTTATTAACTCTGCGGGTAAATAAGGCTATAAAGCCAAAGCATTTCGGTAGGTCTCCAAAGGCACAGTAAAATCAAAAATTTAGCGTGCGTGGCTGTTTCTAAATTGGTCGTGAAGTAACGCTTTTTGGTGTGAATATCCTTAAATATGACACGTGTCATATTTCAACAATCAAAAGTTGGTAACATAATGAAGCAATCCAGGCTTCTATTAGTAACTGCAACAATAATCGGACTACTGCTTATCGCCTCCTTTGGCTGGAGTTTAAAACCTACCGCTCATGCAGATACTAACAATACCGACTGGCAGCTAAGCGTGACAGGACTTGTTAACAACCCTTTGAATCTTACATTGGCAGACCTGGAGGCTATGCCCCAAACCACTGAACATGCCGCGATGTATTGCGTGGGTGACCCTGGCGTTGCGATCTCAGAAGGCAACTGGACCGGAGTCCAACTTTGGACGTTACTTGAGACAGCGGGAGTTTCCCCCGACGCGATCAAGGTCGCATTTTTTGCAAGCGACGGCTTTTCAACAGACTTGCCAATAGCGACAGCACAGCAAAGCAACATAGTGCTAGCCTACGCAGAAAACGGAAATCCTCTACCTGAAGTGTTACGCTTGGTAGTGCCTGGCGAGTGGGGATACAAGTGGATAGACATGGTCACAAACATCCAACTTGTAAACTTCAACTATTTAGGCACCGAGGAAAGTCAAGGATACGACGACAACGGAGTCAGCGCCGCCTCCATCACAGCACCTATTCCACCGTCGTACAATTATTTGCCTTCCCCCACTCCTTCGCTTTCGCTTTCACCTTCTCCAACGCCTCACTTTTCCACAACGCCTTCCCCCTCAGATTCATCAACCCCCACATTGGCAACGCCAACACAGCTCGACAAACAAACGTTCCCAATGACAAATTACACATTTATAATTGTAATCGCGATCTTGATTGCGACCGCAGCAGCCGCAGTAATTCTCAGAAAAAGTAAACAGACCAAAAACAAAAAACAAGTCCAAACGGCATCCACCGTTAGTAACTTGAGGCCTTTTCGTTAAGGAGAAAATGGCTTCAACCAGTCTGGGAAGACCCAAATTCGCGTATCATGTCCCGTCCACGGCAACAAAACAGGTAACAGCTGCACTTGGAAACCCGTATAAGGCGCTTGTGACCCTACAGTTCAGTCGGCTTAGGCTCGTTGCAGGTTCGAGAAGAGCGGCTACTGCAAACAAGTAAAAAAGAATTGCGAACCTCAAAACTGCCCCCAAACGAGAAAATAAGAATTATAACCATTTTACACCAATTTCTGGGCATAAGCGTATCATTAATAAAGATGACTCGACGAACCGTTTGATGCTTCTACTTTTTTTCTTGAATTTCAACCATGACAACCAAGCCTTTCAAAGCTTTAACGTTGACTTGCTCGCCTTTCTCGATATCTCCAGATAAGGATTCAGCGCGCCAGGTTTCCCCAGCTACCCTGACTTCTCCTTTAGGTTTCAGGTCAGTAATTGCCACGCCTGTTTTGCCTATCATGGCTTCTGGACCCGTGAGTTTGGAGCGCCGCCTGATTGGCCCAATCACCCACCTGATGTACAAGCCAATGATTACTCCAAAAACGACAAGCAAGCTAAGCTCAATTTCCACCAGCCCCGTTATCGGCGAAGGCGAATACTGCAATCCTAACGAAAGATAATAGATGCCGAAAGCGCCGAGGATTACTCCTGCCATAAGCGCGAACCCGTGTCCTAGCTTCAACTCCGCGACAATCAGCGCCGCAGCCACCACCAGTATTACTATACCGAGCAGCGAAGCACCAATTATCTCCGCTCCAACCAAGCCCGCGGCAATAGCGATAACACCTAAAATGGTCAGCACGATGGTTGGGTGGAAAACATCCAGCACAACTGCGACGACTCCGACGAGGAAGAGAATGCCATCCAGAGTAGAATTGCTCAAGGCGCTAAGTATTTGCTCGTAGAGGTCTTCACTTAGGACCACCTGATGGTTTCCAGACAAGCCCCACTGGTTAAGCGCGTCGGATAACGAGTTTGCTATGCCATCTGCAACATGAAAAGCTACTGCCTCATTGGCTGTATATGCTTGATCAGCATAAACCATGTTGAAAGCCGCGGTGGTGTTGCGCCCCCAACTCACTGCAAGGGCCTGCATTGTTTCAATCATTGCATCTTCAGTATGGTTTTGCTCCAGCGCTGTGCCGCCGACTACGATGGGGGTGCTTGGACCAATTTCTGAGCCTGGCGCCATGAGAATACTGTTTGTTGCCATGGCTATGTAGCTGCCAGCGGAAGCGCCCAAGCCATTGGGCACGATGAAAGTGTATGTTGGAATGCCTGTTTGATTCGCCGCTGTGATGGATGATATGATAGAGAGCATGTCACTGAGGGTTCCGCCAGGAGTATTCATCTCGATAACTATGGCGGCTGCTTTTTGGCTTTGCGCAGTGGAGACGACACGGGACATGAAAGCAGATGAGCCAGGATCTACAGGAACGTTAAAATTTGCTATGATCACGTTTCCGTTTCCAGATGCTTCAGGTTGCGTTGATGCGGCTGCAGAAGAAACAAAGAAATTGCTTGCCACAAGCAAAAGCAGCGCTACAAGTAAACCTAAGATTACCAAGCCGCAAAAATATTTCTGCTTTGTTTTTGACAATTTGCTTCTATTCTTGGCTATTTAGAAAGCTACCTATAAGCTTTGGCATAACTACAGTAGTTCCGAAAGTGTCTGGCGCCTGCTTGGGTATAACGTTTTTTACTTGCTAAGTAGATTTGCAAGCCAGCTTAAGGCTGCTTGAAAGCCTTCAACGACGCCTAAGAGTGTTCACCGGCATAAACCTGAGCAATCCACGCCAAGAAACCACTCAAACTTTACCGCCAACTGTACCGTCAAAATGTACCGTCAAAACGTATATAACTACACCTACCCGTAGGCAGTAGAGCACACAAAGCTTAACCCACTTACGGATCTACTGAACTAGACAGTAATTGTGTTAGCTGAAGCTGTTTAGCGTCAAGTCTAGATAGCCTTGTCTTAAGAGGATGCTTAGCAAACATGGACTTTACTGCTGCATTGACCTATAACCATGAAGGTGAGTGATGAGTAACAATGAATATGCGTGACGTTAAAGAAGACCAAAAACAAGCCCTGTTTACCAAAATAAGCCTTAAACAAACGTTAACAGCACCAGAAAAATCAGCTTTTCACTTGCACTTTCTTGCGCCAAACCAAAATTACTGCAACAGCTACTACGACTATCACGATTGTAGATATAAGCACATAAAATGGGGTTGAATCCACAGGGGTCTGGGGTTGCCACATGTTGGTGGCGTTAGCGACTGTTTTCATGGTGAAGTTGTAGTCTGTGTAATTGGAGTAGGCTTCAACCATTATACCTGTTTGTTTGTCCCATTCAAATGTCGTAGTTTCCATCTTGTTAATGGTCACTGTTCCAGTGTCGACGGTTCGTTTGGCACCTACGCAGGTTATCTGCTTGGAACCTGTGATTGTTACGTTTCCTATGTGGGCATCGTAGAAAACGTCCCCTGCAGACAGGTTTGCGGGTATGAAGAAGTCGTCGCCAAGGTGACCTGTTTGTAGGTTGAGGGTGATGTTTTCGTACAAGTATGTGCCGTTGGTGAACAGTGTGGTCATGTTAAGGTTGAGGACAGGTCCTTGTACATCAGTGACTTCTGTCATTGCCCACTGTGCGTCATGATTTTCCATGTTGCCTGTTGTGACAACTTGGTATTCTATCCAGTCGCCTTTTTTCACTCCTACGGAGACATCTGCAAAAGCTACTGCTAATGAAGCTGTTATGGTAAGCACAGTTAAGGCTACTGCAAGCAAGGCTAATTTATGCATGTTTGGTTAAAATGTTTGTTGCTTTTGCCCTTTTAAAGGTTTATCAGATTTCGGCAGGCTAGAGGCCTACCAATCGTCATGCAGATTTAATGAGAGAATTTGCAAGCAAAATCATGCGCGGCTTAGAAGATATGAAAGAAAGCGAATAAATACCGACGAGGTTAAGCAGGTTTGTATAGGCAACGCGAAGAAATGATAAAGTGGCTGTAAGAAGTAAATCGAAAATTTCGTCAGAAAGGATACGTTAGCCCAGACAAAGAGATGACTGCACAGCCTTCTCCCGACAGGATCCAGCATTATATGTGTACTATGGGCGCTATGGAGAACTATTTTCTTCGCGGGAATTATTGGTGAAGAGCAGTGGTAATCCAAGCAGCGGGAGTGACAGCATCCACAGGTCAAGGTTATGCCCTAGAAACCATGCATACCAGTCGCTCCATATGTAATTGCCTCCAAAGAAAATCCATGTTAAATAGTTCCATAGAAAGTACATTCCAAGCGCTAGGATGATAGCCCCTATGGTTTTCAGCTTTAACTCCTGCAAAGATTTTGCTCCGCTGGATTTCTTCGAAAAGTACGCGGTATAAATTGTCAAGGCTAGCAATCCGAATGTGGTTAAAATGAAACTTAACATGTTTTGTGGATAGGCGGTAAGATATCCGTTTCCTTTCTCGTAGATTAATGTTATGAACCACATGCTTGTGTTAGTTAACCAAAACACGATAATGTAGATTGTGCCTGTAATTAATCCCCATTTTATCGCTTTCTGTGCGGGTTTGCTCGTGTTCAATTTTGACGCTAATATAAATAGAGAGATAGGAAGAACAATGGATTCTACCAGAAGAGGAATAGCACCCAGCGCCATTGAACGTAGCAAGGACATTATCTGAGCGTTATCTAAACCCATCTGTACTAAGCTTTGAACACTTACCACTGAGGTTGTAAGAAGCCCCAACCAATAAATCGCTTCAAAAACTAAAATCCACCTCAGTATTTTGTAGGCTGTGGGTTTCGAAAGATTCTTCTTGGCAAAGTAAAAGATGATTGTCGAAAGAGCTATGATGCTGGCTGCGAATCTGAAAATAAGTCCAATGAATCCGGAGATGTCTTCTGCGAAAATGTCGAATGAAAAGGACCCTGAACGGTTCCATTCGCCAATCCATGAGAGGGTGAACGTTGCGTGTAAAGTAAACAGGAAATAAGATAAAACGACTATAAACAACCCTATTTTTAGCGGCGAATAGAACTTTTCTTCAGTCATGACCTTAACCGGCAGTATAACAAAACTTCGTTCTCTCCAAATATATTACATTTGCGGTTTCAGCGCAGTCCACTACTGGAGTTACAGGCTGTCTTCTTTCAAACAAGAGAAAGGTTAATGTTAAATACAAATTTACTCTTAATCAATAAACAACACGCTCAAGGAAGGCAAGGAAGAACTTTAAATGACTTTAGCCAACAAAAAATTAACCACAATTTTATTCTCCCTTGAAGGAGTAGGCGCCGTTTTCGTGGGTATTTTCTTAGCAGCTTATCTAGGAGGTCTACCCACAACCACTGTTCTGGATGACGAGCCAGCCTTTAGGATTCCACTCATTATTTTCGGTGCAGCGCTCTTAATGCTTATATTGGCAACCGTTGTTATAGCGTTTCTTCAAAGAAAGAATAATTCTGTTAACTTTTAATTTGAAAAATAATTTTGTTCTCAGCTTTTCGCAATCACATATGCTTAAGTGTGTTAACATGCCTAGTTTAATTTGTCATTGTTCTTTTTTTGGAGGTGGATACTTTTGGCTGGAGAAAACGAGGAGGCACTTACAGCAGTATCCAGCAAAGGGGATGCTGATATTATAGTAGGTAAAAATGTGGAAAAAGATAGGCGTCAAATAGTGTGCATGGAAATAGAAAGCGAAGGCCAAACTAAAGTTCAAAATGAACCGTGTGAACAAGGCGCATTTGGAAAAGGGATGCTTGACAACGATACGTACAACTTGATGGAGCAACTGGAAATTGAGAACAGAAGCTTATGGCGCATAAAAAACAACTACAAAAAAGATGCTTCAATGAATAATGAAAGTAAACAACTTTGGAATTTTATTGAAAAAGATAAGGAAGAAGTTGGAGGCTTCTTACAGAAAAAGTGAGAGAGCGATTATAAAATCCGCTTTTTGCCATTCTCAAACAAATACACTTCTCCAATAAATGAGCAAGCGTCATTATTGTAAACAAGCGCTGAACCCTCAGGTACAGCGTAAATTTTCTCCTGTCTTGACAGCCTCTTCAACGTACTGTCTTTTTCAGGTTTATAGTGGACTTTAAGGGTGAGGTCTGCCAAGCCGAGGGCGTCGATAATTTTGACTTTTGAATTGCGGCGGCAAGTGATTATGCATTTTCGGCAGAGCGCCAACGCTCCTGCACTTCTCCCAACAATAACTCCGCCATAGTTATACAGCAAACGGTCAACACCCATGTTTTTCAGGCGCTCAACTAGAACGCTTGCAAGTCCACCCGTTAAATAAACTAAGTTAGAATCAGCCATTTTTTTGGCAATTGTTTCATTTGAATCAGAGTATTCTATAAAGTTGATGATGCTGGCGCCAAGACTTATAAAATAATCAACCAGCGTCTTCCTTTTTTTATAGCCTTTGTCGAATGATGCTCTTGCCCAAGGAAACACAAGAACAATTAGAGGTTCTCCTGCATTTTGGAAGGCTCTCTCGTTTACTTCCCTTGCACTTCTTTTAAAGACATTTTCTCCGCCTAAGAGATAAAGTTGGGGCATACAGGCAATAAATTGAAAACGCACCTTAAAAGGGAATGCTACTTTACGCTTGCTTTACACTCAAAGGTGTCAGCCTTCGCTTTTGGCGCTTCTAACTTGTTTTTTAACTGTATCCCTAAGCGATTGAAATAGAAAACCAGTGCGTATTTAGCTGGTGCTTTTAGTCCAAGTAATTGTGTTATGCTTTTAGCATTCTTATTTCAATAGTAAATAGTGCCCTCCCTCCCCTTTCTGGAAGAGCTCGTTTTAGATTGCTTTTTTGGTTTAGGGCTTGAATTAGCGTTAGGCTGCAGTATTTTTGGTAAATTTTGGCATATAAAAGGTAAAAACGCATAAAGAGTGCCTTGCTTGTGAGCCTGCAATGTTCAAAACCAAATTGCAAACAGGTAAATCGAACTGTCCTAAATACACATGAAAACGAAGTTTTATTAAGTCTGAATTAAGATTAAGCCACCGATGAAAATGTCAATTGAAGGATTTGTTGAGTATAAGCGAAGAGAATTCTGCAAAGACGTAAAATGCCCCGTACAGATGGAGCTAAACAAGCTAACAGAGGCTTCCCCAGTTTACGAGCAGGCGAGGCAAAAGTGCAGCAGCGGATGCTTATATACCACGTGGCAGTTTCACCACTGGCTAATAGAAAAAGGATATATTATCTCAGTTAGCTCGAAATTAAAAAATAATGAAACAACAGTTTTAGCAAACATTGACAAGCAACTAGTCGAGTGGATTGACAGGCAAGTTCAAAAAGGGAATTTTAGAGACAGAAGTCAATTGATTGAAAATGCTATAGCTCAATACAAAAAACAGCAAGAATAAATGAAGCGCACTTTAAAGAGAAATATAATCTGTCACCACTCAAATCTGAACTGGACACACACAGACAGGGGTAGGGGGTGCACACAATCATGGATTCAAATCCCAGCGACGCCACCACAAACCTCAATTTACCCCCATTTTGCGAAAAACAACTATTATTCAAGCGTGTTCAGAAGGATAATTTGTGCTGTCAATTTACTCACAAGGAAACAATGGATAACGTTTGCCTAAAACTTTCTCCCTGCCCAGCCCTTATGTGAAACGGCGAGTTAGATTAGCTACAAACGTTTCGATTGTCCGTTGGGGAAGAAAGTAATAGAAACGCCGAGCTGGTCGACAAAGATTATTTATAGTAGGTAGCTCCCACAACGGAATGGCGATCATTTATGTTTAGACGGAGCAGGGCTGAGGAAATTGGCAATTTTTTTGCTTTAGGGCTTTCTGAGAACCAGATTGCTGTCATATACCTTGGGGCTTCAGGAATCCTCGCAAGAACCTCGAAACAAAGCGTTCTAATAGACGCGGCAGGCTTTTTGAAGGATGACGAGACGGCGGCCCTCAAAGAAGTCAACCTTCTGCTCTTTACGCACAGTCATCTGGATCATTTCAGTGCTGGCAAGACGTTGAAGCTATTCAAGAAGACAGGAGCGCCTGTATTGGCCGAGGCAAAAGTCGCCGACAAATTGAAAGGAATCATCCCCGGCGAAAAGTTAACAAGTGCGATGTCTGGTCAATCGTACGCTTACGGAGACCTCTCCGTAAAGGCGGTTCAAGGGGTTCACCGTGGCCCAATAATGCTCTTTCAAGTAAAAATGGGGAACCTTCTTGTGTTCCACGCGGGCGACTCAGGATACGTGCCCGTGAAAGAGTATCAGTCACAAATAGCTTTTCTGCCTACAGGCCGCTGGTCCCCAACGGCTTCTCCCGAAAACGCCTTCAAAATGGCATCTGAATTACAACCAAATGTGGTCGTTGTCATGCACGGATCCAAAGGGCAACACAAAAAATTCGAAAATATATTAAAGGAGAAAATGCCTCAGACAAAAGTAATCATACTTACGCCCTACACTTCTCAAACCTTAGAACTTTAAGAAAGCATAAGGTCCCCGAAAAAACCGCTTAACGTTTCTGCGGAATCTATCTCGAGATCCAGCCCCCCATGAGCCCACCAACTTGCTATCGCTACAGCTCCTAAGATACTAAATACGCTGGCTGTGATTACTGTGGCTAGTCTCATGTGTTATCGAAAAATTCAAGTTGGATTCAAATCCAAACAGTTTTTCTTAGCAAGGGTAGGAAAGGTTATTTAATTCTTAAAACAAAAGGTTCCACGGAGAAATAAATATGGAGTGGGGAATGAAAAACAGGTTAAGCAGACTTATCCAAAAAGACGGGAAAGCCCTCTTCTTACCCATTGACCATGGATACTTCCAAGGACCAACACACAGTCTTGAGAAGCCCGGAGAAACAATCAAACCCATCTACCAGTACGCTGATGCAATCATGCTTACCCGCGGGGTTCTGAGAAACTGCATTGACCCAGCCATCGAGAAACCAATCATAATGCGAGTTTCAGGCGCCGTAACCGTGGTAGGCGAAGACTTGGCCAACGAGAGCATAGTCACATCCATCCGAGAAATTCTACGATTAAACGCCATGGCGGTTTCCATGTCCGTTTTTGTCGGGACAAAATACGAGAACAAAAGCCTCAGCAACCTAGCCAAACTCGTGGACGAATGCGAAGATTATGGCGTACCAGTCATGGCTGTCACGTCCGTGGGAAGGGAACTTGAAAAACGAGAAGCCCGTTATTTAGCGTTGGTTGCAAGAGTTTCAGCTGAAATCGGCGCACGTGTGGTTAAGACTTACTATTGTAAAGAGGGCTTTGAAAAAGTCGTTGACGGTTGCCCAGTGCCAGTGGTTATTGCAGGCGGACCAAAAACTGAAACGCAAAAGGAAGTGTTCGACTTCGTCTATGATGGCATGCAGAAAGGAGCTATAGGCGTTAACTTGGGCAGGAACATTTGGCAAACCGAGAATCCAGTAGCTGCAATCAGGGCGATTAGAGCCGTTGTCCACGATAACTTTACTCCGCAAGAAGCACTGGACCTGTTTAATCAGGTAAAAGCCGGCAAGGCTTAACCCAGCACTTTTCTTTTTCTTGGTGAAACCTCTTGCTTACCGCCGTCTACTACAACAACCATGACGTCCGCATTCAAGAAATGCCTATCCCGCAGATCAGCGATGATGAGGCGCTACTTAAGGTGATGGCAAGCGGCATATGCGGCAGCGACGTCACCGAATGGTACCGCGTACCCAAGGCTCCGCTGGTGCTGGGTCATGAAGCAACAGGCATCATTGACAAGGTTGGCGGCAAAGTGAAAAATCTCAAAGTCGGCGACCGCGTCTTTGTTTCGCACCATGTTCCCTGCAATAAGTGCCGTTACTGCAAAAGGGGCTACCACACAGCCTGCCATACGTTGCACACGACGAACTACTACCCCGGCGGCTTTTCCCAGTACATACGAGTGCCAAAAATAAACATCGACTTTGGCATTTACAGGTTGCCAGACGACATGTCGTTTGAGGAAGGCACACTCATTGAGCCGTTAGCATGCGTTTCACATGGTCAACGTTTAGCCGACCTAAAAAAAGATGACACTTTGCTAATTATCGGAAGCGGGGTTGCTGGAATGTTGCATGTTCAACTTGCCAAGTTTAAAGGCGTCCACAACATAATAGTGGCTAGCGGGCGCTCTCTCCCGTTCAGGGTGGAGCTTGCCAAGAAATTCGGCGCAACCCATGTGCTAGATGCCAAAGACAACCTGCCGACAAAGCTCAAAGAAGTCAACGAGGGCAGATTAGCTGACCAAGTTATCGTCTGCTCAGGCGCCATTTCAGCGTCCATGTCAGCGTTAGAATGCGTGGACAACGGCGGAACAATCCTGTTTTTTGCGGTGCCCGACCCAACCGTGAAGCTGCCTATTCCGATAACCCAGTTCTGGAGAAACGAAATAACCATGCGGACCAGCTACGGCGCAGCCCCTGTGGATTTAGAGGATTCGTTGCGTGTCTTAGCGACAAAACAGTTCAACGTTAAGGACATGATAACGCACAGGCTTCATTTAAGCGAGGCGCAGGAAGGCTTCCGCTTGGTGGCTGAGGCGGGGCAATCGTTGAAGGTTATTTTGGAGCCGAACAGGGTTTAAGTTTGTAAGAGATAAAAAGCAACAGAAACATACACATTATCATGTCACACGTGTCAGATGCGATTAAAGAGCGGCGAAGCGTCAGAAAATATTTAGCGCGCCCTGTTCCGAAAAAGACGATTAAGGAGGCTTTGGTTGCTGCTGGCTGGGCACCTTCAGCGCATAACGCTCAACCATGGCGATTCATAATTTTAGCAGATGCTTTAGTTAAGCGGGAATTGGCTGAGGCTATGGCTGAATCTTGGGCTGCGGACATTGCTAAAGACGGATTAAACATTGAACCAGAAAAGTTTAAGTTTCGGGTTGAAAGATTCGCAACCGCACCCGTGCTTATACTTGCTTGCTTAACAATGGATGGCATGGATAACTTTTCTGATGAAAAGAGACAAAAGTGCGAGCGGGATTTGGCAATGCAAAGTTTAGGGGCAGCCTTGGAAAACATGCTGTTGGCGGCTCACGCGATGGGTTTGGGCGCATGCTGGTTTTGTGCGCCGGGTTTTTGTAAAGAAAACGTTAGGAAAGTGCTGAAAATCCCTGATGACGTTGAGTCAGAGGCGCTGATTGCGATGGGTTATCCCGCTGAGAAACCGCCTGTGCCGCCTAAAAAACTGCTTGACGATTACTGTTTCAGGGATAGGTGGGGCAGGAAGTTTCGTTAAGACTTTATCATTATTAGGAGCATTTTGAACTTTGTTTTTGCGGTTAAAGCATGCGGCTGGTTAGCAGGCATAATGGTCATTTCACCTTGCTTTAGCCAAACTTGCTTGCCCGATATGGTAACGTCCACTTCGCCGTCAAGCACATAGACCATTGCGTCGCAGGGTGCAGTGTGCTCGCTTAAACCTTGGTTTTCATCAAACGCAAACAGTGTTATGGTTCCTGTTTTCTTGTCAATAATTGTGCGGCTTATTACTGAGCCTTCTTGGTAATCAATCAGGTCTACAAGGTTTGAGGCTTTGGCTGCAAGTTTAGAGGAATCTTTTTTGCTCATATAGTAAGCTTTCAAATCTTCAATATTTAAATCTAAAACTATTTAGGACTTAGCCGTTTCCAGCCTCGCAAGTTCATGAGACTCCATCTGTTCTAGCCGTTTCCCATCTTTTCTTATCTTTCTGTAGCTTTTTCAGCCCTAACCTGAGCCCAAATCAAACGCTAAATCAAAAAAGCAACCCAAAACAAAGCCTGCCCCAAAGCCGCCTACCTATAGACCTATCCTGCTATTTGTGGCAAAAAATCAACACAAAAAGCACAATCACTCTTTCTTGTCTGGGATGAAATCCATAGATATTGAGTTTACGCAGTGCCGAGTATCTTTTTCTGTAAAGTGTTCGCCGGTGAAGACGTGGCCTAAGTGGGCGCTGCAGTTGACGCATTGAATTTCAGTTCGCACCCCATCGGGGTCAGGCAGTCGCTTAACTGCGCCTGGAATTTCCTCGTCAAAGCTTGGCCATCCGCAGTCTGCTTCAAACTTGTTTTCTGAGCGGTAAAGGGGTGCTCCACAGCGTTTGCAAACGTAAGTGCCTTTCTGCCAAAAAGCGTAGTATTTGCCGATAAAGGGCATCTCAGTGCCTTTGTGAACTATTACGCGTTCCTCTTCAGGAGTAAGCTTCTTGGTTTCTTTTTGAGAAGCAGTCATAATTTTCTATTATAGAAATGCTCTTTGAAGGTAAAAAGGATTCTGCCGGCATCCGTCACCAAAAAACAAATATGATTGCTTGTAATTTAATGGTTGAGGTTTTTTGTATGGTTGAAATTAGCAGATTATTTTGGAAAAAAGCTTTTACTTCGGACGCATTTTTGCTGGGCGAAGTAGAGAGTGCCGAGTTAGACATGAACAATTGGCAGATTACGAATTTTTATGTTGGTCTAACCGATGAAGCGACGAAGAGGCTGGGGTTCAAGAGTCCTTATCTTGGCAAAGTGGTGGTTTGTTTGCCAGTTTCTGCAATTAAAACGATTAAGGACACAGCTATCTTGAACAAAACGATGGAGGAGCTCCGCGGCCTCAAAGAATGCAAAGAATAATTTTTTAAGCTTTTTGAAATAAACCAGTAAAGCGACGGTGAACATAACAGTCGATGCTTGCAAGCGGTCCCATGAGAGTTGTTGGAAAACATCTGAGTTTCGTTGTAATTTTCTTTTTCCACTGTTTTAACTGTCTGATTGCGCCGATAAAAGGGTCTTGTCGACATTTTCTGAGTAAAAAATTTTCTAAGAAATTTCTTTTTAGTTTAATATATGCGGGGTTAGCCAAAGAGAGTACCGTGTGTTAATTGGCTGCTTTATACAAAGGGAACACCATAATTGCTCTAAACACTAGAGTTCACTCACCGAAATTTATAGCAATAACCAACCAAAAAACGATTCACTTTCACTCACCCCTCTACTAGGCAAATAATCCTATTCTTAGGTTGTTTTAAATAGCCCAAGCATTACATCTTCAAAGTGTGAACATAATGACTGAAGATGAAGACGTTGAAAACCAAAAAGAGCCAGAAAATACAGAAACAGAAACAACAGAACCAGACAAGAAAAAATACGAGTTCATAGAAGACCTTCCAGGCGTTGGTCCAGCCACAGCGCAAAAACTCCGAGAACTCGGCTATCACACTGTTGAATCTTTAGCCATGGCGACAGCGCGAGAGCTAGACCCGGTTGGAGTAAGCGAAAAAAAGGCTTTCCAAATCATAGAAGCGGCACGCTCATCCATCGGAATTTCCTTCGTCCGAGCAGATGAACTTTTCAAAATGCGCCAAAGCGTTTTACGATTAAGCACAGGCAGCAAAGCCTTAGACAAATTAGTAGATGGCGGCTTAGAAACTCAAACTATAACAGAATTTTACGGCGAGTATGGCAGTGGAAAAAGCCAAATATGCCATCAGCTTTGCGTAAACGTTCAGTTGCCTCCAGAACGAGGTGGACTCAACGGCGCCGCATTGTACGTGGATACAGAGAACACTTTCAGGCTTGAACGTATAGTTCAAATGTCTAAATTTTTAGGCTTAGACCCCGAAAAAGTGGCAAAAAAAATTATTTACGCTGAAGCATACACTTCAGACCACCAAATGTTCCTTCTTGAAAACGCTGATGAAATAATCAAGGCGAACAACATCAAACTAATCATAGTCGACTCGTTAACAGCACATTTCAGAAGTGAATATCTCGGAAGAGAAATGTTAGCTTCAAGACAACAAAAACTAAACAAGCACATGCACAAACTAATCGCTTTAGCCAGAGCATTCAACACGGTAGCAGTCGTTACCAACCAAGTAATGGCTAAACCAGACCAATTCTTCGGCGATGCAATCCACCCAATCGGCGGAAACATCGTCGGCCACACAAGCAACACACGAATCTACCTACGAAAAGCACCCCATGGCCCCACGCGAATTGCAAGGCTAGTTTCAAGCCCGTATTTGCCTGAAGGAGAGGAAATACTTAAAGTAACCGAGAATGGAATAGAAGATATCTCTGAAGAAGAGAAAGCAGAGAAAGCAAGCAAAAGTCGTGGACGCTAAAACATGCCAGTACCACAAGTCTTAGTTACGCGGTACTTTCAGCTCATAGTCAGCAGGCAATTCACCGAAGCTGAACGGGAGTTGGAACGAATCAAGCAAAAAATGCAGAAAACAGAATGGAACAGAGGATACTTCCGAGCATTATATGGAATGTATCTTTCACGGAAAAATGGTGCTACTGACGACTACGCGTTCTTTTCAAAACTTGATTTAAGCGATACGGCGGCTTTGCATACTTACAGAAAAGAATTTCTCGACCACATGCGCAACGGCTTGCATGGAGATTTTGACCGCGGATACTTCTCAGCTTGGGCAGACTGTATGCGCATCTTAACACGCATGGAAATCCCCAGCCCGCAAAATGGTAATGACAAAGTAGCTGGAGAAGAAAAAATAGAAACCCTAAGAAGCGACAAGAGCCAAGCTACGATTGCCAATTTCATCGAGAAAAGTGAAGACGAATAAATTTATTTTAAAGCTTACCCGTAAATTTTTATCATTGTGTAAAATAAGATAAAGAAGGGTAACCAAGCGAAGAAATACATAAGTACTGCTGTGCTTAATATTTTTGATTGTTTCTCTATCTTGTTTTTGTATACTGCTTTCAAAACGTAGTAGGATGCTAAGTAAACTATTAGGGCTATTGTGAAACTGTTAACAAGAGTGTCGATATTAGTCATGTTACCTATCAGAAAAGCTACTACTGCACTTAATGCTCCGGCAATTATGCCTAACACGACTCTTATCCAGTAAAGTTGTACTATAGGCGTCATGTCGTATCTAATCCTTGGCAGAGTATATTTTATTCTTACTTAAAAAACATGCCTAGATATTAATCGTTTCTGCCTTCCAAATGCAATTAATTAGGCACTTGCGAATTTTTAGTGAAAAGGTTATTTTAATCAAGTTTCAGTATAACAAGCACGTGTGATGGTGTAAGCATGCGCAAAAAAGAATTCACAAGCTTTGATATTGCCGCGGCAATCAGTGAACTAAAGGGATTCATCGCTGAGTCAAGAGTAAACAACATCTACCAACTTGGCGAGAAAACGCTGATTTTCAAGCTTCACAAAATTAACCTGCCACCAATACGATTAGTCGTGGAAGCAGGACGAAGATTGCACTCAACCGTTTACGCGCAGGAAAGCCCAGCTGCTCCGCCAGCGTTCTGCATGTCACTAAGAAAGTATTTGCGTGGAGCATGGGTAGTGGGCATTGAGCAGTATGAGTTTGAAAGAATCGTAACGGTGAGTTTTAAGACTAAAGAAGGGTTGCTTAAGCTTGTTGTAGAGCTTTTCGGCGAAGGCAACGTAATATTAACAAACGAGAAAAACATGATTTTGCAGGCTTTATTCTTTAAGCGCATGCGTGACCGCAACATCTTGCGCAACGAAGTCTTGGTGTTTCCTCCTCCAAGCGGCAAGAACCCCTTCAAAGTTTCCCTACCTGAATTGGAGGAAGCATTGAAAAATGCGGGTGAAGTTGAGGTTGTCAGGGCAACAGCCCGTTTGTTAGGAATCGGTGGAGTTTACGCTGAAGAAGTATTGCTTAGAGCTGGCGTCGACAAAGCTAAGCTATGCAAAAACTTAACGGATGCAGAGATTAAGGGGATTTTTGATGTGCTTCAAAGTTTGCTTTCAAAGGTTTCAGCGAATAATTTCGAACCAAGCATAATTCTCGACGAAGATGGAGGTTTCTTGGATGTTGTGCCACTCAAACTTAAGCGTTATGAAGGGTTCAAAACTCAAGTTTACAGTAGTTTTAATCAAGCGTTAGACGAATTTTACCTTCGGGTGACGACGGCTGAAAATGCACTTGCCAGCGTTGAAGTTGATAAGTTAAAGCAGGAAGCAGAACGTCTAAAACGAGTGGTTGCTGAACAAGAAAAATCCATACGTGAAGATGAAGCAAAAGCAGAACGGGACAAATTAATTGGCGATACCATTTACGCTCACTTCAACGAACTTCAAACATTTCAAGACAAGCTTCTGAATGCAAACATGGCAGGTAAAGACTGGAACACGCTAATCAATGAGGCATTAGCGGCTAAAAAAACCGGCAGTATACCTGAGGTTTACCTTGAATCGTTTGATGGGCGCAACCTTGCCCTTAACCTCTGCGTGGATAACTTGCGGTTTAGCATTAACTTGCGACATTCACTTTTCGATAATGCTAATGAATATTATGAAAGCGGAAAAAGGGCGAAGCAGAAATCCGCTGGCGCATTTGCAGCATTGGTGGATTCAAAGAAAAAGCTTGCTAAAATCGAGCGTGAGTTGCGCGAAGCGGAAGAGCTGAAAAGTCTTAAGCCAGCGGAAATTATGGAAGCGCTCTCTAAACGTAAAGTGGAGAGGGAGAATAAGGAGTGGTATGAAAAATTCCGCTGGTTCACTTCCTCAGACGGGTTTTTGGTGGTTGCAGGCAAAGACACAGTCAGTAACGAAGTGCTCATTAAGAAGTATACTGCACAGGAGGATGCGGTTTTTCACGCCGAAATCTCAGGCGCACCATTTACTGTTGTTAAAGCTGAAGGCAAAACCATAAGTGAGCAAACGCTTCATGAAGCCGGCGAGTACGCAGCGTCTTTTTCGCGTGCTTGGCGTGAAAACGCCGGCTCAGTCGACGTTTACTGGGTTAAACAAGACCAGCTAAGCAAGAGCGGTCCTTCAGGAGAATCCGTTCCCCACGGCGCCTTCGCAGTCGTTGGCAAACGCAACTGGATGCGAAGCGTACCGCTAAAGGTCGCCGTTGGCATAATTGTTAATGAGGAAACCTGCTTTGTTGGCGGACCTATAGATGCCGTGAAAGCGAAAACTAAAACTTACGTTGTCCTTGCGCCTGGTGATTCGACTGGCAAAGAGCTTTTGCAGCAAATTCTCAAATCACTAATGCTCAAGCTGCCTAAAGAGCAACGGGAGAAAACTGGAAAAACATCGATTGAGCAGATCAGGGAGTTTGTGCCTTACACTAAAGGTACGATAACGCAGAAAACAACATAACGACTTGTGACATAAGAGAGAAAAATAAAAAAGAAAACGCTTCAAAACGCGCTAAAGTGTAAGTGTTTATTTTGCTTTGTTGGTTTCTGCTGTTTGGAACAGGTTCCTGACAGCTTTCTGCCTGTATTTCTGCGCTAATGTTTCTGCGGTAACGTATGTTAAGGCTTCTTCAGGGCACCATTGGACGCATTGAGGCTCTTTGGTTTCGGTGTCTGTGCAGCTGTTGCATGTGAAAACGACTTTCTTTTCTGGATGCATGTTCATGGCGCCGAATTGACATGCGCTGATGCACCATCCGCAACCGTTGCAAGCGTTCTCGTCAACGCGGATTATTCCAGTGTTCTCTTCTTGTGAGAGCGCGTCTCTTGGGCACGCAGCTACGCATGCTGGATCTTCGCAGTGCCTGCAGGTGACAGCAAGGTTCACGAGTGGTCCCATGCGCATAGCGCGAATGCGTGATTTAGTCGGATTGAAGGTTTTCTCGTTAACCATTGAGCAAGCGTACTCGCAGCAGCAGCAGCCGATGCATTTCTCCGGGTCTGCTGTTACGAATTTTCTGTCTTGTGGTCGCACCATTTCTATGCGCCTCCCTTGGTTGCTTTCTCAGCAATATACGCTAAGTCGCCTAGACCTAGCGCTTTGAGCTTCTCAGTTGTGGGCACTCCGTCGGCAGTCCAGCCTCTGACAGAGTAGTAATCGTCTAAGCCTATTCCCATTTCTTCATCGTTGACGCAGGCGCCTTTGGCTGGTCCCTCATCTGGCACTGGATAATTCTTTATCTTGTATGGTACATCATCGTATTTGCGTGTGCCTTTGCCTTCTCGGATGTTGAAGAGCCTTGCAAGGTTCTCTATGCGTTCGCCGTCTTTGGTCATTTCTTCTGGAGTCATAGGTAGTCCTGTGGCTAATGTGTAATAGTTTGCCAAGTCCTTCCAACCGTCGTAGTATGTGCCTCTGCTGAACTTGCAAACGATAAGTGAGTCGATGATGTTGTACATGTTGCCTTCGTCCGCGATTATTTTGCCTCTTCCTTTCTCAATCTTGAAGCGGTTTGTTTTGCCTTTAACGTCGGGTGAGTAAGCTCCGTTTCTGAGGTGGCATGCACCACGGAACGAGACACTAAAGCCAAGTGCAGCAGTCTTTAGCGTTCTCAGGTCATAGCCTGGGAGTTCTAAGCCTTTAATGTGGCAAGCATACTTGTATGCGTCTCCGCCGATTAATTCTGCAGCTTTGGCTACACCTTCCGCGAGTATATTGCCAAGCCAGCCTTCGCGTTTGCCGATTTTGTGAATTATGGCTATGAGCGCTTCAGCGTTTCCGAAGCGAAGATCAATTCCGTAAGTTTGCTCTTTTGTGATTATGCCGTGTTCATAAAGATCCATGGCAAATGCGACGACGACGCCGATGGATATGCCGTCCATGCCGTACTCATTAACGATTCGCATAGCTTCGATTATGGCGTCTAATCGGTCAATACCGCATAATGGTCCCATGCTCCAGAGGCACTCGAACTCCAATCGTGAAGTTGAGCCTTTGTATGGTCCTTCTGGCACAACAGCAATGTGGTCGCAACGCATGCCACAGGTTGCGCAACCAACAATTTTCTTAACATAATGCTCGTTTAAGTATTCACCACTGACTTTGTCTGCGCCTTCAAAAGTGGCGTTAGTCCAGTTCCTCGTTGCCAAAGCTGAAAGCGAGTTGAGTACAAGAACGTTTTCGGGTGTGCCTAAGGTTTTGTATTTCTTGGTTGATGGACCCTTCATGCGTTCATGAATCATTTTGATAAATTCTTTGAATCCTTCAAGGTTTGCTACGTTAACATCATGTGTTCCCCTGACAGCAACTGCCTTGAGGTTTTTGGAGCCCATGACTCCGCCCATGCCGCTTCTTCCAATGGCACGGAACTCGTCATTTATGATTGCTGCAAAACGGCAAAGTTTTTCGCCAGATTCACCGATGGCTGAAACGCGGATGTAAAAGTCGCCGAGTTCATCTCGGATTTTATGGTCGGTATCGTTAGGTGTTGCGTACTTTAGGTGCTCGGCGTTTCGGATTTCAACTTTGTCATCGTCAATCCAGAGGTAGGACAGTTTTGGTGCTTTGCCAGTGATGATAACTGCGTCGTATCCTGCACGTTTAAGGTCTGGACCAAAGAAACCGTGTGCTTTAGCTTCGCCGACTCCTCCAGTGGCAGGTGATTTGGAGACAACAGCGTAACCGTTTCCAGCAGTTGGACCCATAGTGCCGCTAAGTGGACCAGTGCAGTAAATCAATGGATTATCTGGGTCAAAGGCATCTGTGCCCGGTTTTGAATTGTCCATAAGCAAGCGGATACCTAATCCTATTCCGCCGATGTATTGTTTAGCCATTTCTTCTGACAATGGCTCTGTTTTTATTTCTCCAGTTGTGAGGTTAACATGTAAAATTTTTCCTGCATAAGAGAACATGCTTTTTTCCCCCTCAATTATTTGATATGGGTAGTTAGTCAATTGAAAAGTATATTAACTTAATGGCTTATTCATTTAAAAAAACACGTTTAATAACGACTTGTTTTTCGATACACAACGCAATAAATAGCTATCCAAACAATCTCCAAACTAGTTCTTTTCATGAACGCAGAAGCGAAAACTTAAACCAACCCAAACCATTTCCCTCTCAGACAGGCGAAAAAACGTTGAACAGAATAAACGCCATAAAGCAATCAGCATTCAAAGAAGGCAAGTTTGATTTTTTCCTAATTTTTAACAGCTTCAACTTAATCTACTTCACAAGCTTCTCAGGAGCAACCGCGCTACTAATCCCCGAACATGACGAAAGCATACTCTACGTTTCAGAGGTCAATTTTGAGCAAGCAAAAGCAGAAACCAACGGGTTAACAGTGGAACTTCTAAAACGAGGCGAAAACCTAATGGAAAAAATCGCCAACCAAACAGCCTCCAAGAAGCCAAGCAAGTTTGCCGTGGACACTTTGCCAATTGAAAGTTGGCGTGCCCTTGCCAAAGCATTCGGCGGCGAAGAAAAACTCGAACCAGCCAACAACTTAATCCACGAGATGCGAAAAATCAAAGATCATCAAGAAATCCAGAGCATCCGTGAAGCCTGCAATTTAGCAAGTATAGGCATGCAAGTAGCGTTTGACACCATCAAACCAGGAGTAAAAGAGAAGCAAGCGGCAGCAGAAATCGAGTATGCCATGCGCAAGAAAGGTTCAGACGGAACAGGCTTTGACACCATAATTGCTTCAGGCGCCGCCTCAGCTTTCCCCCATGGCTCCTGCTCAGACAGAACAATCCGTGAAGGCGACTTGGTAGTTGTGGATTTAGGCGCAACCTACAATTTCTACCGCTCAGACATGACCCGAACTTTCACAGCTGGAAAACCTTCCGAAAAACAAAGAAAAATTTATGAAACAGTCAAACTTGCGCATCAAAAAGCCTTCCAAACCATAAAACCCAACATTCCAGCCAAAGAAGTCGATGCCGCAGCTAGGCAGACAATTGAAGCAGGTGGTTATGGAGAGTTTTTCGTTCACAACCTTGGTCACGGCGTAGGCTTGGAAATTCATGAAGCACCAACCTTGAGCCCCGACAGCAAAGACACGTTAGCAGCTGGCAACGTGATTACCGATGAGCCTGGAATTTACCTGCCAGGTTACGGCGGAGTCAGAATCGAAGACACAGTTCTTGTCACGCATGATGGCGCTGAGAAGCTTACAGTTGGACCCTACGCTTTGGCAAACGCACCTTGAGGAAAACTAAATAGAGTGCGACATGATTATTTTTTTGTTTGAGAGTGAATGTTTGGATAAACCCGCCATTATACTCGTTGACATGTTAAACGACTTCGTCACTGGAGCTTTAGAAGTTAAACGCGCCAAAACAGTTATTCCGCCGCTGCAGAGACTTGTTGTGGCTGCACGCAAAAACGACGTGCCCGTCATCTACAGCAATGACGCCCATTACCCTCAAGACGTTGAGGTGACGCGGAAATGGGGCAACCACGCCATAAAAGGCACAGTTGGCGCACAGGTTATTCCTGAGCTTAAGCCTGAAGAAGGCAAAGACTACATTGTGGAGAAGCGCACTTACAGCGGCTTTTTCGAGACAGGCTTAGACTCGCTTCTGCGGAGCCTCTACAAGGGCGAAGGCGTAAAAACCGTGGTGCTTGGCGGCTTACACACGCACATGTGCGTGCGACATACGGCTGCTGACGCTTTCTTCAGAGGATACCACATAATAATCGCCAAAGACGGCGTAGAAGCATTCACCCAAGAGGACCAAGAGCAAGGACTAAAATACTTAGAATATGTCTACAACGCTAAGATAATGATGGTTAATGATATAATCAGGGAAATAGTTAAGTGAAAATTTATGCCGAAAATTTTGGTTGTTTTCGATTCAAAGTCTGGTAACACTGAAACGATGGCTTTAGCTGTGGCAAAAGGCGCTGAAATGGCAGGCGACTTAGAGGTTACAGTTAAGAGGGCTGAGGAAACAAAAAACAGCGACCTCCTTGCTGCGGACGGGATAATTATGGGGTCGCCAACGTATTTTGGGCAAATGTCCGCCAAGCTTAAAACGCTCATTGACGAGTCAGTGAAAGTTCATAAAAATTTAACAGGGAAAGTTGGTGGCGCCTTCACAAACAGCGGCGGAACAGCCTCAGGCGGCGAAACCACGTTGCTCTCCATTGTGCAGGCGATGCTTATTCACGGGATGATTGTTCAAGGCAGAGCAGACGATAAACACTATGGTGTCGCCGTCACGGGTGCTCCCAAGAAGAAAGACCTTGCAGAATGCGAAACGCTAGGCAGAAACATCGCTTTATTAGTTAAAAAACTGAACCCTACTTAAACCGTTTTTTCACTGCTCAGGGTGTTCTCTTTGAGAACAGTCTGGGACAATTTTGTTCTTGAGGGAGCATTATTAGGCGCTTTATCGCTTAACAGAGTGGTGCACAAACCAATGATTGAGAAAAAACTAATCCTATGCGGAATACTCGCCATAGCAATTGGAATAGCAACAATCGTACCATTAGAATACTTTATGGCTGCTCAAACTCAAGCAAACGCTCAAACGACGTTCACGCCATGGTTTAACGTCAATGTCCCCTACGCCTACGTCAACCTCGACCAAAGCGGCGGAAACAGCACAATGACAAGGGAAGGCGCTATGATTCAAGCAATCGCAAACTTCACTTTGACTCCTGCCGCCATCAACCTTAAGAATGCAGATGCCCGAATAGAGTTCTACCAATTCCAAGTCTCTTCTGACCAAGGACCAATTGTAAACATAACTTACAGTGTCGCAGTATCCAGAGAAGAACTAAACGTTACCGGAATTCCAGGCGGCTGTTATCTTGCTATCACTGGATCTGGAGATAACACATTTTACTTTGCAGATGGAACCACTTACAATGGCAATAACATTTGTGGAAACAGCGATTGCGGCGGTGGCACAGTTTTATACAATACAGACAATACGCCTGGCATACTACCTCTTCAAAACTACACCACAGCAGTTGTAAGCGACTACATAGTCAGCTACAATGGAAATAGTGCATCGCAAGCCTTCACTGAACTTAGAGCGGCTCAAACCCTATACATTGATGTGAGCAGGATATGCTCGGTCTCATACGAGGGCAACAGCACTACAGCCACAACAACAACTTTAGAAAGCAACCAAGTCCTGCAACACATAGTGCTAACAAAAGCAGGCAACGGATTTGTATATGGAACCTATACTCAGGGAACCGTACCATTCCCAATTGAGACACCGTAGAATCACAGGTTGTTGCACATCTTGGCTAACGACGAACTCGAAGGCAACACATTAACCGTCTACGCGTACATAGTTCACAACGCAAAGCCAGTGGGAACAAGAGACGTCACCAGAGGCGCAAACCTAAGCAGCACAAGCGTCGCATACAGGCACTTGCAGAAACTTGAGGACATGGGTTTAATCGAAAGAAACAGTTATGGCGACTACATCTTAAAGGAGAAGACAAACATCAACGGGCACGTGTGGGTTGGCCGAAACCTCGTACCACGATTGATGTTCTACTCCTTCTTTTTTCTAGGCGCTTTCGCAGCCGAGATAGCAATTATACTGTTAAGCTATCTAATAAAAGATATTGTGATTCAGGTTAGTTTTCTTTTCTTAACAGGCATTACTGGGGTAGCAATGATTCTTTTCCTAATTGAAGGGTTACTGCTTTACAGGAAACTTAACCCAAGACATCCTGAACTGGAGTGACATAGATGGGTAACAAAGAGGTTCTTGATGCAGTTGAGTTAGTATTACGCATGCAGACGCATTACGGTCTTTCCGTTGAGTATGACGCTGAAGGCAACCCCATAATGAAAGTTGCTCCAATAGTCAAAGTTAAACCCAATGACTCGTAGCAGAGACTAAGGGCATTCCCTAACGAGCATTAAGCAAAGAAAAAAACAGATCTCCACTAAATATTTTACTTACAAAGTTTTTTGTACAAAAATTTTTGGAATTTGGCCATTTCAGCGGCTTTGCCAGCGCAATTTCGGAATCTTCGCCCATTGATAATTTAAACAGCTAACCTTTCAGTTAACTGCATGCAAACTCCGCTTTCAACCAGTATTCTTAAGCATTTAAAGCGGCCAACAGTCCCGGAAAAAAGGTAGCAACAGGTCAAAAATGAACAAAAAGGAACAGGAAAGCACGGAAAAGAACGGGATTCAACGGGAAAGAACGGAAAAAAAACGTGATCTACCCACCCCGCAAATCCCAACCCAAAAAAGCAATCCAAAACACGAACTACAAAAAAGCTCGCACACCACAAGAAGCGAGATTATACAGGGTGTTTTTCATGATATATTTTGCTGTGAATGAATAGTGAGGCGGCTCCGATTATTAGCGCTAAGAGGCTACCGATAAAAAGCGGGAAGACAAGCAAATTCCCGTAGGTTGCGATTTCTGCCTGCCACGGCCATGGATATGGTTGATTAAATAGATGCCACGCCCAATCACTTGATAGGTAAATCCGAGTACTGTTACTAGTATTGCGGCGTGTTCTTTATTGTCAACTCTTTCCGGTCGTATGTCCCTTATACTGTAAACGCATAACATTAAGGTTCCAATCAAGCTAATAATTAGAAGAACGGGAATAGTAAAAATCCACTCTGGCATATAAAAACTGAAAACCTGCCGAGCAACATGCCAATTAAGTAAAACAGCATAACATATTTGGCGTAATAAACCATAAGTCAGCTACACCGAAGAATATCAGCAACAAACCGATTATCAATTGATGCTCTTTGACAAAATTAGCCATCTGGTAAACGGGATTTGTTTGACCAGAGTTAGCTTCATCCATGCACAATAGCTCTCTATATGAGTATTTAATTGCAGTGGACCCGGCCGGATTCGGACCGGCGATCAACAGGTTTCTCCGCCTCAAATGGAGGCTTATGAGCCTGGCGCTCTAACCGGACTGAGCTACGGGTCCACTATGCCATTCTCTTTTAATATTGCTGTTTCATACCAGATTTAAACATTTTCCGCATTTTCGCTACTAAACTGAACGGTTCAACGCTGTGTTCTTTCGAAGTGGTATAGGTATTCTTGAGCGTAACCAGCGTATTTTCCAAAGTAGCTTCTGCCGAAAGCGTTGAGCTTTTCGTATTCACTGTTGCTTAAGGAGTCATGGGTGGACAGTTTCTTTACCAACGATTCTGGCAACTGGTTTGCATAATGGTTTAGGATTACTCGTTTAATCCAAACGTCCACTGGGAAAGCTTCCAGTTTTTCAAGCGAAAACAGCAGCACGCAATCAGCCACTTTTAAGCCAACCCCTGGAAACTCGATAAGCATTTTCCTAGCTTCGAGATAAGGCAGGGTCTTCAAGCTTTCAAGTTCAATTTTTTCTTCGTAGATTTTTTTGGCTGCTGCCTGCACATACTTAGCCCTATAACCCAAACCACACTCGCGCAAAGCGTTCTCGCTTGCAAAAGCCAGCTTACCCACGGTTGGAAAGGTGTAAAAATCTAATCCGTCAAAGGTCTTCTTTTCGCCAAACTTTTTGGAAAGCTTACTTAGCATTAGTTCTATTGCTGCTATGCTCTTGTAGGTTGCGCAGATAAAGCTGATGAGGCACTCCCAAGGCTCCTGCCTAACAATCCGTAACCCCTCAAACCGGCGCAAAGCCTTCCTAACGTAATCGTCCCTGCCAATGCAACGGCTGATTTGTTCTAAATCATCATTCAAACCAAAATAACATCGCACAAACTCGTAGCTGACATTATCAAACTCCAATTCAGAGCCACATTGTCGAATCTTAAACACGCTCTCGCCAACAACGCCATACCACCATTCACCGATTTTCTTCCACCTAAAAACCTGTCCACAACAAAGCGAAAAATCCAAATCAAACGCAACATCCAGCCGCATCGCTGCTACTGCTCCATGAACTTTTCTGGCTTAGGCACCTCTGGCGACAGACCTTTGTGCTGGCGTAAATCACTTATAACCTGCAAAGCTAATTTTTGAGGCATCTTTTCCCAATGATCAAAAAGCATTTGCCAAAAAGCCCTACCCGAAGTGGCAGACCGAAGCTCCTTTGAGAAGCCGAAGGTTTCAGCGACTGGGATAAAGCCGCTGATAGTTGTTAGAAGCCCTTTCTGTTCAAATAAAGTGACTTTTCCGCGCCTGCTGTTTAGCATTCTTGAGGATTCGCCTGCTAATTCGAATGCAACAGTGATAATTATTTTGTAAATAGGCTCTAGCAGAACTGGGTCAGCTGCCAAGAAAGAACCGAAAACTGCCTTACCCACTCCGCGCATAACCTCAACAGAACTAAATTCTTCGCTGTTGCTTAGTTGGAAATCGACCAAGTTAACTTTCAAATGCCGCACTGGTTCACCACACAGCGGTCCCGCTTTGCAAGCAAACTCAAACCCAGCAATAATAGCTTCCAAAACCTCTTCAGGAACTTGCTGAGTTTTTCCGCTGCAATCTAAAAGCACGTTTCGATGCTCATCAACTGAAAGAATACCGCCTGACGCTTCAGCCACACGTGATTTTGCTTGTTCCTCTTGCTCTGCCTCAACCTGCACCCAAAAACTATTCAGTTTATTTGGACTCTTCGCCAAAGCAACAATTCCTTTTTTCTCAACGCTTTCCATGTAAACAACTCTAGGCGAAGAAACCCCAACCTCTAAGCCGCAGGAACTTTTTAGCTGGTTAATAGCGACTTCTAGATGCAATTCACCCATCCCGCTTAGCAGGTATTCGCCAGTTTCCCTATCCGCCGCCACTTTAAGATTTGGGTCTTCACTTGCAAGCTTCTTCAGTCCCTCAAGCAAAACTGGGATATCATTGGGTTTTTTTGGTTCAATTGCCAAGGTTACCACGGGTTCTGAAACGTAGCTTATGCCTTCAAAAGGAACCATGCCGGCTTTATGCGCAAGGTCAACGAGGGTTTCGCCAGCCTTAACCTCACCTGTCAGAGTTAAAGATGCTAAGTTACCCGCTGGAACCCAGCTGACTTCTTCTCTGAATGAGCCCATATCAATAGCGACTTGGTTAACAACTGTTTCAGCTAAAGCATCCACAAGATGCAACCTATCACCCTTCTGAACTTTGCCCGAAAACAATCTTCCTGTGGCAACTGTGCCGCCGTTCGAGTCAGAATGTACGTTGGCTACGCAGAAAACAGTTGGTCCATCATCGCTACATTCAACTAATGCCTGTCCAATCGGTGAGTCGACATGGCCGTCCCAAATCTTCTCTAGCCTATACGTTTGCGCTTCCCTTGGATTTGGAAGCTTCTTGATTGCCATCTCAAAAACCGCTTCGTAAACAGGCAACGTTTTCCCCAGCTTTTTATCTTCGCCTTTCATGTAGGCTTCTATGATGTCTGAAAACTTTACGCCCTTCTCCTTTGCCATATTTAAAGTGAAGCCCCAACCATGCAGAGCTGCTCCAAAAGCCACATTGCCAAATGAAGCATCAACTTTCCATTGACTCTTCAAGGGCTCTTCACCGTAAAGTTCTATGAGGTCATTGAAACTGCTGATTATGTGGTCAAGCTTCTTTTGGATTTGCTCCTCGTTCAGTTGCAACTCAGTAATTAAGCGATCAACCTTGTTAATGAAAAGCACAGGCCTGACCCGTTCCGCAAGCGCTTGCCGCGTGACAATTTCAGTCTGAGCCATAATCTCCTCCACAGCATCCACAACCACCACCGCACCATCAATAACCCGCAAGGCTCTGGTGACTTTGCCTGTGAAATCCACGTGCCCCGGAGTGTCAACAAGGTTGATTATGTATGGAGTGCTCGCGGTTTTGTAGAGCAGGCTGATGTTAGCTGTTTTAATGGTAATCTTGCGTTTCTGCTCTTCCTCAAGATAATCCAGCACCCTCGCGGAACCAGCCATTGCAGGCGACAATAAACCTGCCCCTGCCAACAAGGAATCGGCAAGTGTGGTTTTGCCATGGTCAATATGGGCGATTACGCCTATGTTTCGAATAAGCTCTTTTCTACTCATGAGCTGTTGAATCTGCGCTATCTGCTTGAATCTCGGCATAGCTAATACACAAACAGAATCCCAATAACCGCGTCGCCCTATTAAATTTAGTATGTATTTAGCTCTCGTTTTTTGTCTTAGGTATTTGTGTGTGCTCAGCCTACCTACCCGGTCTACTAGATGCTTCTAATATGCTTCAAATATGATTCAACATAGATGTGCATAGAGCGAAGACCGCGCACTTTGCATGCAGAACGGTGCTTTTCAACATAGAAAAAGCTGTTTTTTGATGTAGAAAAAAGCACTAAAAAAGAAAAAACAAGAGCTAAATATACACCCAAAAATTATTTTATATTTTTTATAGGTTGTGATGATTAGCTTAAACGTAAAAAGCCTTTCTCTCTATGGGGGTAAATTTTTGAAAGGCCTTGGTAACGACTGCTCGCATGCCCCGGCTAAACTCCATACAGCGTACATTGCGAGGGCTACGTTATTGATTGTACTCTGCCGACTTTGCCGTCTGTAAGACGTACCTTGATTCCATGGGGATGAGTTGAGCTGTTGGTTAGGATATCCTTCACGATACCCTCGGTTAACTTACCGCTCCGCTGGTCTTGCTTCAAGACGATTTTTACGCGGATGCCCGCCTTGATTTGGCTCCTCTGCTGATTAGTTTCCATCTCCGTCATACACGCTTCGTGGCTTATAGTGCATTCGCACAACATATTCAAAAAGTGATGGTGGTGACTATGTTAGTTCTCGTGCCATTTTTTGTCCGTACTCATAACATGCGGACAGATTACCTTCGTCCACATCTTTAGATTCGAGTATTATTCCAGGAACTATTTTCATCTTCAAAGCAAATCCAAAAGCTAACTCTAACATTCTGAGGCACTCTTTTCCATCACCGTATGCTCCCGTGGATGTGAAGCAACCGCACACTTTGTTTCTAAGTGAATGCCCTTTTGTGTAGAAAGTTAGTATTGTCTCATCCATAAATCTCTTAATTTGCCATGCTATATTGCTGTAATGTGTTGGGGAACCTACAGCTATGCCATCAGCTTCAGCTAAGTCATTCAGCGTGCAGTCCTCAACTTTTTTCAAAATCGCGTTTACACCCGCCGTCTCAGCGCCTCTTGCTATGTGTGTAGCCATTTTCTCGGTTTTACCTGTATTAGAATAATATATGATAAGAAGAGTTTTCGGCAAATCCATGCACCGCGTATGAACTTAGATGCTACAGATAATAACTTTTGCCTATTGAAAAACCTGTACATTCACCATCTTCATCCGCATCGCTCGCTAACTCCCACCGTAGCCGTTGTAGTGGTGGATAAAAGTTTCATATTGTAATTCCGATTCTGGGGCCATTTCTTCTTTTCGCTCCGCAAATAGCTAGCTAACAGCGATGCCTCTTCATTAATCAAAGTTTCAATGGATGATTCTTCTTTGTGCCTAATATTAAATTTATAATCTCGCCGACTTAGTAATCATAACCTAGAAGGAACCGACAGGTGAAAAAGCTCATAATCGTCCCAGTTGACCAACTGATTCAAGAACCTTACGCTTCGGTCCTGTGCTTCCCTAAGCCCAGCGAAGCTGAACTGCAAAGTCGCCTCCAAGAACTGCACAGCCACGGCGTCACGGCTCTTGAGTTTTCGGGGACAGCCAGCCTCTTCGGCGTTGCGGTTCCAGTCTTGGGCAAGGGCTTTGTCGGCATCGTAGTAATCGCGCACTTGAACGGGGAGAGAGTGGCTGTCAAAATCCGCAGGGTAGACGCAGACCGAGCCGACCTGCTTCATGAAGCGTGTATGTTGTCCAAAGCGAACTCTGTAAACGTGGCTCCGAAACTGATGACAGCAAGCAAAAACTTTCTTCTTATGCAGTTGATTGACGGCAGCCTACTTCCCAATTGGCTGAAAACAAACAAAGATGCAACAGCGGTGAAGCAAGTTTTGGGGGAAGTCTTAGAACAGTGCTTCAGACTCGACCAAGTCGGCTTGGACCACGGTGAACTCAGCAAAGCACCTAAACACTTGCTAGTCGACAAGACTGAGAAACCCTTCATTGTAGATTTTGAAACCGCCAGCGTGGAGCGAAGAGTGGCGAACGTTACCTCTGTTTGCCAGTACCTTTTTGCTGGCAACAGCACTGCATCGAAGGTTTTGGCTGAAATTTTTGGAGAAAGGAATAGATTGAAATTGATTGACGCGTTGAAAGCTTACAAGAAAAACAGAACCAGAAGCAACTTTGAGGGCTTGCTTGAGGTTTGCCTATCTTAATTTTAGTCTAGTGTGTATATTTAGCTCTTGTTTTTTCTTTTTTAGTGCTTTTTTCTACATCAAAAAACAGCTTTTTCTATGTTGAAAAGCACCGTTCTGCATGCAAAGTGCGCGGTCTTCGCTCTATGCACATCTATGTTGAATCATATTTGAAGCATATTAGAAGCATCTAGTAGACCGGGTAGGTAGGCTGAGCACACACAAATACCCTAAGACAAAAAACGAGAGCTAAATACATACAGTCTAGTAGTTTTAAATATTTAGAGTGTTACGTTACATTGACGTTAAAGGCATTAGAATGAGCATTGATGCCCGAAAAGTGCTTGAACAAGTTGAAGCGAAATACGGCTTGAAGCTGCCGAGAACAGTAATAACTGTAGACTATGACCAAGACATAGGCGACCTCTATACGTTTCAAAAACGCTGACACTACTGAAGGCGAACCAACAAGCGACGGAAAGACAATAATTCACTATGACAAAAAAGGCAAAATAGCCGCCGTTGAAATCACAGACATAACCACACTTTAAACCACTTTTAGAAAATGGTTGTAATATGTTTCTAAACATGTAGTTTTAAGCTAAAATGTCCGTCAGTCTTTTCTGTTCTTTAGCCTCTTTTATTTCCATGGCTATACGTCTGCCCATGTACATGTTTTCGCCGTACTTCAAGTAAGCATACGGTGAAGTGCCAATACCAACGTTCGTTCCGGCAACGATGCGAGCGGAAATCTCGAAAGTGAAAATTTTCAAGTCGTCGGTTATTACGGTTTCCAGGCAGAATGGGCCTATGATTCCTGGTGGTGCGAGCTCTCGGGCTTTCTTGTGGACGCTGTCTCCCATGCGCATCATTTCAGGCAATAGTGATTCGCGGAGTACGATTGGGAAGTTGCCTACTACGGTGTAGGTGGGATTAACGTCTATCTCTAGCTGTTCGCTTGCAGGAATTTTGCCGATGGAATCCACGGCTGATTCGTAACGCCTATCAACACAAAGCAATTCCACGTCGTCGTTTAGAATTGAGCTGAAGTAGCTAGGGTAAACGTTCACTCCCATTGCGTACTCTTGCAAGTGGATCTCACCTAAATCAGCTTCTTTAAGCAAGCCACGTTTCACCAACTCATTAAATTTCTTGTGAAACGCCTTTGGTGAATTAGCCAAGAAGTATCCTCTTCCGCCCTTTGCTCCTGGCAGTTTAGCGATGACTAAGCGGTCAATATCCTCAGGAGTTTTGAATGTTGCTGGCAAGCGTAGTCCAGCTTGTCTTAGCCATTCCTCCTGGGATTTGCGGTTTGCTTCCCAGCGGAGCAATTGGCGGTTTCCAAACATGGGCACCAAAAGGCTATCAGTTAATTCCTCGGTGCTCAGGTAAGCGGTAAATGAGCCGTGTGGAATCAAAATGACGTTTAGCTTGCGCAGCCTTTCCTGCAACTGCTCATTTAAAAGTTCAGTAAAGTCTTTGACTATGATTAGCTCGTCGACAAGCGGGTATTTCTTGTACATTATAGCGTCTTTTTCTTTGCAGATGCATACTGTGCGGAAGCCTTCTTCTTTGGCGCCCTTGAAAATGTTCAGTGAACTGTGGGAGCCTAAAGTGCCGATAGCTAGCTTTTTCTGGTCGTATTTTTCAAGTATTTTGGCGACTTCCGTGCTGGTTATCATGTTACCACTTCCGCAAGCCTGCCTTCCTTAAGGGCACGTTTAACTTCCATAGCAACGCGTCTGCCAGGACCAACTTCCACCCCATACTTGTACTTCATATATGGCGAAGTAGGCTCAACACATGGGCATCCTGGGACACGCGGGCTGACATCGAAAACGTAGAATTCCAAATCCTTGGTAACTGCGCCTTGCAATGCAAATAAGCCTATTATCCCTGGCGGATACTCTTTCTTGCAAGTGTTAACGAATTTTTCTGCTGCCTCAAAGATTTTTTCGATTTGGCTCTCACGCATGGTGGCTCCCATGTGGCCGATTTCAATGTTTTGAGTTGGAATGTTTAGCTCTAACTGTTCTTGCGCTGGCAAATCCAGCACACCATCAAGGTCTGTTTGAATGCGCCTGTCAAAGCCTAAGAGGTCGATTTCATCGGTTAAGGGGGACCAAAACAGGTTAGCATTGAATTTGGCGCCTATAACGTACTCCTCTATTACCGAGTTTTTCAGCGCTTCAGGAGTGATTATGCCTTGTTTTATGCGTTGTTGCGCCGTTTTCTCGTACTCTTCAGGGGAAGAAGCGTAGAAAAAGGCTCGTTCAATTGCTCGTTCTTTTTCTGGAACTTTTACGATTGCTAAACGGTCGATTTCGCTGGGTGACTTGAAGGTTTTAGGCGTTGCTATTCCAGCCTTCTGAAGGAGGTACAGCTGGTTTCTTGGTGTGTTGCGCTCTTCTGTCCTCAGCATGGCTCGGTTGCCCATCAAGGGTACGACAAACTGGTTCTCTATTGCCTCATAACCAGCGTAGACTGAGAATGAGCGGTTAGGAACAAAAACCGTGTTCAAATCAACCAGTTTTTTAACGTTCGCTTCGCTAGTTATCTCAGAAAATTTATCAAGCATCAGCACATGGTCAAAGAGGTTTCGGTAATATTTGGAGTAGGTTTTTTCTCTGCCCTTCTGGCATACGACTACGGTTTCTAAGCCTTCTTGTTTTGCGCCTGAAGCTATCTCAAGCGCCGAGTGGGAACCTAAAACTCCTATGCGAATTTTTTTCGAGTTGTATTTTTTTATTACTTGCTCAATTTTATTGTTCAACATGCTTATTCCTTCATGTATTGCTTATACTTCGCGATTACCTCTGAAAGCTTGGGTGCATCAAACAGTTTACGGCCAGTCATCTCGTTTGCCGCTGCCATGTACATTTCACTAATGATTGCTTTAAGCTGAGCGTCCAGCTTAGGAGGCTGCGATTTGCAGAGTGCCTTCCAGTCTTGTATGCCTTTGGCTTCAGCAGTTTTTTTCGCTTGCTCCAAATCCGCATACCAGCTTGTTTTCTTGTAGAATTGCCGGGTAACTTCCTTGCTTACATGCATGCCGTCATAAGTGAACCTGCACTCGTCAAGGGTTCCAACAACGTCAACTATCATGAGCTTTCTTTTTTCGTCAAATGCTAACTCGATTTTTCCATCCTCATTCTTCAGCCCAGCTTTAGAGGCGACTTCGGTTATGGTTTCATCCGCCTTAAGCAGGACAGCTTTGACGTCGGCTAATTCTTGGTCACTTAAACCGGCGATTTTCTGGGCTTCCTGCCATGTGACGTAGCGGTCAGTTTCTTCAAGTTTGGTGCTAACGTCAAAAATTGGCTTAGCTAACTGTTCGCCTGGCTTGGGATAATGGTCTAAACCTAAATCTTTCAGAGTGATTTTTGCTTGTTCGAGCCGTTTGAAAACTGATGAGCCATCGGGCAAGCCATTTCTATAAATTATTTCAAGTGGAACCAGGCAGTTTTTTAGGTTAGGCGTGTAGATGTTGTAGTCATGCACGATTTTTCCGTTAAGTACGCTTGTTTGTGGCTTGTAAACGTTAACTAAACTGACTTCCATGATGCTTGAGGGCTGCTTTAACTCGCTAAACTTGACGGCTTTGCCATCTGAGTCAACTAAACCTCTATAGTGAGTCTTAACCCCTTTCTTCTCTAATTGTTCAAAACAGTAAGCGCCCATAAGGCACAGAGCAGCCCCTTTACCGTCAATGTGATCAGGCATTTCGCCCCAGTCAAAAACGCTATAGCGGTCTGAAAAGTGGAACCTGCCAATGCCCATGGCTTGCCTAGTTGGTTTCTTGATTACTTCGAGGTCTTTTACGCTGCCCATTGCTGTTATCCCTATTTATCTTTAGTTCTAGCAGAGTATTCTATTTTAGCTTATATCAATTTAGTCGTAGCATTCGCTATGTTAGCCACAAAACAAGGGGTTATACATCAATTAAAAATAGAATAAGATAAGGTTTACTTTAGTTTCTTTACTGATTCGTTGGCTTTTTCAAGCTCTTTCTTTTTTGCTGCTTGATAATTCTTAACTCTCTCAGCCATCTCGCTATCTCCCAAAGCAAAAATTTTCGCAACAGCAATTGCTGCACCTTCAGGCTCAATAGTTACTACGGAACCTATGCCGCTTGGCACTCTGAGCGAGGAGATAATGTCTGCTCCGCCGAATTTTTCACTGTAAGGGGGGCAAGCGATGACTGGTTTAGAAGTGTTACCATCTATGAAAGCGCTTAGAGCATTAGAGCGTCCGGCAACAGCAACGTAAACTAGCTTTTCGTTTTCGAATTCTTTTATTATTTCAATGACTTTTTCTGGAGTTTTATGCGCAGAAGCAACCCGAAACTCATAGCTAACTCCCAAAAGCTTAAGGTACTTTGCAATTTCTCGGGAAAAATCCAAGTCCCGCTCTGAACCCATAACAATTAATGCTTTTCCAGACATGACTGGTTCCCAATAAATCTAACTGAAAACAGGCTAATTAACTAACCTATCGCAAACACGCCTCAGCAGACATCATACAACGACATAGAAGAACAAACTATACAAAAACACAATTCATCCTCCCAACAAGTTGGGAAGGTCTTCTGGCTGACTTCTTGATAAACCTAACCACTACCTATGTTTTGAAAAGAAAAGAATCTTAACCAAGCAAACTGAGCAAAATCTTCGTTAACTGTTCAGCTGCCGCTTGAACTTCAGCGGTTAAACCTTCACTAAACTCCGTACTCTTCGGCTCAATTAATAGTAAAGCAATTTTTGCTCCAGTCGCCTGCTTAACGTAATCACAGAAAATCCGCAGGGGCAACAAATGCGTCGTAACCGCCGAAAAATCCCCCATCTTTTCAGCATCGACCAAGCCGGCTTCCCCCGGATTTAAACCTAAAAAGGCAGCATCAATCAACAGCACATGCGTCGGGTTAAACTCCTCTATGTCTAACAGGTAGCTCTCTGGGACCGTTTCGCATTCGAGCAGGCAAACGGTTTCTGGCAACTTGCCTTTTAGTTGCTCAACGATTTTTAATCCTACATAATCGTCTGAGCGTATAGGATTCCCAATACCAGCTAGGACAACCTTCTTTGCCTCAGTTAACCAGTTTTTCAGTTCCTTTTCGATTCCCTCAGACAATGGAAGCACCAATTAAAAATGAATAAGCGTTAAAGCTAGAAAAAGTTTACCGCGTACATCTTGACAAAGACTAAGCTAACTAAATGGCGGTAAACGTTTTACACCATTCCGTGATTTGTTTTTCAGATTCCTGTTTACTGGCTAAAGCATTAGTTACTGAGAGTTCTCCGAGGCAGTTAGAGTTAGGCATCAATGCTTTAGTTTGCTCAATAGCCCGTGGTTTTTTGCCTCCCTGCGCAAAGAAAACGGCAACTTTCTTGCCTGAAAGGTCGTTCTTCTTCAGGTAGGTGCGGATGGCGGGGCTTGGTCGTCCAGCCCAAACAGGGGTTCCAACGATTATTAGGTCGTAGCCTGCGGGTGATTTTGTGGTTGGGGCTATTTTGGTTTCTTTGCCTCGCCTAGCGTCGGAACCGCCGCTAAGAAAGCCAAATGCGCCGCTTCGCTTTTTTAGGTCGATAACTTCTTCGATGTCAGCGCCGACTTCTGCCGCTATGGTTTCAGCGACGAAGCGCGCGTTACCAGTTCGGGAATAGTAAACAACAAGAGTCTTCAATTTTAATCCAGCCAACAAAGCTGTATTGAGAAGCAATCGCTTATAAGATTTGCCTTGAAGACAATGAACCGAGTGAACAATAAAATAAAAAAGATTGCCCTTAAGAAAAATGGGCTAAATTAACGTTTTACTGTGCTGATTAACTGTTTTTCAACGTTGAAGACTTCAACAGTTAGCGGCATTTGTCCGACTGCAAAATGTGTTGCGCATCCGAAGCATGGGTCATAAGCTCGGAAAGCCATTTCAACCATGTTTAGTATGCCTTGGTCAACTTTGCCGTTGTGGATTAAGCCTTTGGCTGCGTCACGTATGCTCATGCATATTGCTGGGTAATTGTTTGTGGTTGCAACGATTAGGTTTACGTCTTTGACAAGTGCATCTTTGTCTAATGTGTAGTGGTGAATCAACGTGCCTCTTGCAGCCTCCACTATGCCAACGCCTTCGCCTGGTTCTCCAGGCTTGTTGCGGACGTTTGTGCTGGTGATTTCTGGGTCTTTGACTAGCTCCATGGTTCTTTCTGTGGCGTAGAGTAGCTCGATTAGTCGTGCCCAGTGGAAAGCCAGTGTGCTGTGGACTGGTTTGCCGCCTAAGGTCTTGTACATTACTTCGTATTCTGCCTGCGCTAAGGGTGTTGCCATACCGTCAGAAGCGTTTAATCGTCCAAGTGGACCAACACGGTAAACACCGCTGTCTGCGCCTGCAACTTGGCCTTTCCAGCCTACTGCTTTGAGGTATGGGAACTTGCTGTATGTCCATTCTTCGACGTGTTCGCCGATGTGTTTGAGGTAGTCTTTTGATTCGAACTTGAGGAATTCTTTGCCGGTTGGGTCTACAACGCGGATTTTGCCGTCGTAAAAGTTTACTTTGTTGTTTTTGTCAACTGTGCCCATGTAGTAGGTTGGCATTGTGTAGGCTTGGCTTTTGATTAGGTCAACATATTTAGTGTTGCCTAAAACAATGTCATGGAAAAGTTTGAGTGTGAACTGTGCAAAGTTTACGCATGAAGAAGCCATTTTCTCGATTTCTTGCCTGTTTTCCTCGCTTAGTGGCTTGGAGATTCCGCCAGGTAGTCCGCAGACTGGGTGGGTTGCTTTTCCACCGATTATTTCAGTTATTTTTTGCCCGTAAGCTCTGTGCTTTATAACTTCTTTTGCAACTGGCATACCGGCTTTCTCGATGACGCCGAGTATGTTGCGTTTTTCTGGCGGTGCATCTGGTCCAACTATGAAGTCTGGTCCGCCGAGGAAGTAGAAGTGGAGTATGTGGTCGTAGATATAGTAGCCGCTGTACATTAGCTCGCGAAGTTTCTTAGCGGCTGAGGGGGGTTCAACATTGAATGCTGCGTCTAAGGCTTTTGTTGCTGCAAAATGATGAGCTACAGGACAGACACCGCAGATTCTTGTTGTGAGCTGCGGCATAAGTTCGGCTCTTCGGCCAATGCAGAATTTCTCGAATCCTCTAAGTTCTGGAATTTTAAGGTAAGCATTTTCTACTTCGCCTTCGTCGTTGAGGAATATGGATACGTTTCCATGTCCTTCAAGACGTGTGATTGGGTCTATAACTATTTCTTTCATTTTTTAATCACCTTTCTTTTTAGAATTGAAGCTGGAAGCGAGTACATGTAGAATGTTCCAACTGGATCTTTCACTTGGCTCATCAACGTCTCAATCTCTTTTTCAGTGTACTTGGTTTTGCCTGGTTCACCATCATATCCGAGTATTGAAGCTAAAGCAGTAATCATTGCTGCTCCTTGCTCTGGCACGTTCGGAGCTGGTCCACCGCAACCTGTGCAGGGCATGTCAACGTTTAAGCATTGAGCGCCGCAGCCGCTTCTGGTTGCAAGTCCCATGCAGAGGATGCCTTGTTCAAGGAGGCATTTTTCTGGTTCAGGAGCTTTCTCGTAGACTCGGCAGATTTTGCCGATTTTTTTGTTTTCGCGTTTTCTTGGGCATTCGTCGCATACTGCTTTGAGTGGTGCGAGTACTGAGCCTTTTGGCGGTAGCTTGTTGCTTGCTATCGCGTCTACTGCCGCGGCGATTAGTTTGACTGGTGGCGGGCAACCTGGCAGATAATAGTCTACGTCTACTGTTTGCGCTAAGGTTTTTACTGTGTCGTAGAATTCTGGGATTTTGAGGGTGCCTTCTTTAACTTGAGTTTGAGTTTTAGGCGTAACTGCTTGGGGGTTTATGTTTGATTTGTCTTTAATGTAAACTTGATCGAAAATTTCTTTTTTATTATGTAAGTTTGCTAATCCCGGGACGCTTCCTTGGTGGGCGCATGCGCCGAAAGCAACAAGAGTTTTAGATTTTTGCCTCAGTACCTTGGCCATGTGTTCTTGTTCGGAGTTGCGTATTGAACCGTTGAAGAATGTTATGTCAATGGACTTTTCAGGCATCGCTTCAACATCTTTGTACTTGATGTCGATGGCTACTGGCCAGAATACTATGTCGGCTAATTGTACTACGTCAAGGATTTTCTCGTTTAAGTCTAAGACGGCTATTTCGCAGCCGCCGCAACTTGCAGCCCAGTAAAAAGCTATTTTTAACTTGTTTTTACTCATTTTTGTTTACTCCCTCAGTTACTTGTTTTAGTATTTTTGATGCGTTTACTCGGAGTTCGTTGAAGGCTAATTCTTCTGGAGTCATGCCCATTGCTAACCCGAGTAGTTGTGGGTAATGGAGAATTGGAATGCCATAGGTTTCATTAAACATTTTCTCTATTCGCAACTCGTTTGTATCATACATTATGTGGCAAAACGGACAAATCGTGATTAACGCTTGAGCATCAACCATTTTCACGTGGTTTAGCTTGTCTCTGGCGAGCTGCAGTGCAATTTTGTCGCTGACTCCGACGCTTGGTGCTCCACAGCATTCTGTTTCATCGATGTAGTCTAGGCATGTGGCTCCTGTGGCTTCGATGAGCATCTTGAGGGTTTGCGGGTCTTCCGGGTCGTCAAAGCCGATATATTCTTTGGGTCTTAGAATGTGACAGCCGTTGTGTTCAGCGACTTTGAGCATAGTAAGCGGTTTTACAACTGAGGCTTTTATCTTTTCTACGCCAACATCTTCCTTAAGCAGTTGCAAGAGGTGCTTTGCCTCGATGGTTCCTTTAAATTCTAATCCTACTTCTTTGAGGTGACAGTTAATTTGCTCTTTTAATGCTTTGTCTTCTTTTAGAATCTTGTTAACTTTCTTTAATGTACCAGCACAACCTGGGCACAAAGTGAGAATATTCAATTCTTGTTGTTCTGCCAATGCCAAGTTTTTCGCCGCTAAAATAAGCATGGTTTCATGGCTTACTGGATCTAACGGTAAACCGCAACAGTTGAATTCTGGCATTTCAACCAGTTCAACGCCAAGTTTAGCGAGCACTTTGCGTGCGGAAATCTCGTAAGCTGAAACGCGGTACGGGATAGCGCATCCAAGAAATATGAGGTATTTATTGGGCATTCGGTTGTTCTCCTGCTGGTTTTTGGACTGTTTCAACGAATTTTACGCCTTTGAGCGCTTTCCGCACGTTCTCCGGATTGCCTTTCGGCAGTGGCGGTAAACATTGCGATTCACGTTTTTTGATTCTTAACTCAGGAATCTTGTAAGCGTAGCCTGATTCAAGCAGGCTTGCGGCTTGCTCTTTGAAAACTTGAGGTATGCAGCCATTTTCCGCGGCTAAATTGCGCAATACGCGGATTACACTCGCCACTTCAACGTCTTGTGGACAGCGGTCTGTGCATGTGAAGCAGGCTGCGCATAACCATAATGTGTCGCTTTTGAGGACACGGTCGCGAAGACCAAGTTGAGCCATGTGAATTAGGGTTCTTGGACGGTAACTATCGCTGTATCTTGCAACTGGACAGTCTGAAGTGCATGTTCCACATTGGAAACATTTGAGAATTTTTTCGCTTCCGTGCATTTTAAGCAGTTCATACTTAAATTTCGGGTCTAACTCGGAAGCTCTTATAGGCTCTTTGCCTGATGTTGTTACTGCTGTCTCAGTCATTTGAATTTCACTTTGACTGGTTTCGATAGCACCATAGTGCTTATTTTACTCACAATTCCCAAGTCAAATAAATAAAGGTTCAGTCAAGGCTTAGAGGATTCTTCCGTAATTTACGTGCGTTTTTCCTTGTTTTGCTATGAAAATTATCAATATAATGGAAAGAAATTTTCATGTCGCTTCTATGAACGCTTGCGTTATAAACTTTTTATAAAAATGTTTTGGGTTAGTAATTTGAGGTTTGGGGCTGTCTTCCAATTTAGCTTATGTACCTTAGCGTTCGGAGAATACTAAAGTCCCCTTATCTTACCCAAGTGCTTGGTCTCTGCTAGAGCTTTTAAGTTCTCCACAGAATACAAAAAGTAAACAAGAACAAAAGAGAAAAAAATAAAAAACAGCAAACAAGATGCTGCTTATCTTACTTTACGGTCGACTATTCTTCCGTCAGCGGCGATCAGTTTCACGTCTAAGGGCATGTTGCCGACAGCATGGGTTGCGCAACTCAGGCACGGGTCAAACGCTCGTATTACTGCTTCAACCCTGTTTAGCATGCCTTCTTGGAGCTGTTTTGCTTTAACGTATTTTTTGGCAACTTGAGTTATTGCCATGTTATAGGCGAGGTTGTTGTGTTCCGTGGCGATGATCATGTTGTTCCATGTAATTAGTCCTTGCGGGTCAACCTTATAGTGGTGAATCAGTGTGCCTCTTGGCGCTTCAGCCACGCCGACTCCTTCATAATTGTTTATCATTGCTTTGGATGTAACGTGTTCGGAGAGGATTTCTGGGTCTTCAAGCAGTTTCTTGGCGGTTTCAACGCAGAACAGCAACTCTACCAAGCGTGCGTAGTGATATTGGAAAGTGCTTTGAACAACTCCGTTCTTACCTAGCTTCTTGAATTCTTTTAGTTCTTGGTCTGCAAGCGGTGTATCGCAGTGCGAAGCGACGTTAAGTCTTGCTAATGGTCCGACTCTGTAGGCGCCATCTGGGTAACCGATTGATTTGAAGTATGGGAACTTCATGAAGGACCATGGTTCAACTGCTTCACCGATAAATTCATTGTACTTTGTAGGGTCAACGCATTCCGCCACTACCTTGCCATTCTTGTCCATTATTCGGATTTTGCCGTCATAATGTTCAAGTCCGCCGTCAGGAGTTACCAAACCCATGTAGTAAGTTGGGAAGTTTCCGAAGTTTTCTACTTCCTCATCAAAGTTTTCTAACCATTTCTTGTACAAGGCTAATGTTTTTAGTGTGATGTCTAATGCTTCAGGCAGGTTAGCTTTTAGGTAATCTGCTTTTTCCTTGGTTAGTGGCCATTTGGCTCCTCCTGGAAGAATCCATTCGCTTGAGTGTATTCTTTTGCCAGCGATTTTCTCGATTAATTCTTGACCGAATTTTCGAAGCTTAACACCTTGCAATGCGAGTGCAGGCTGTTTTTCTATTAGACCGAAAATGTTTCTTGTTGCAGGGTCTGAGTCCATGCCTAGGAGTAAGTCTGGAGCGCAGAGATAATAGAAGTTTAATGCATGTGACTGAATTATTTGGCCCATATGCATTAAACGGCGTAGCTTAATGGCGGTTTGTGGTGGGCTAACTCCGACGATTGCGTCGCATGCTTTAGCTGATGCTAGCAGGTGGCTTACTGGGCAGATTCCGCAGGCTCTAGACGTTATGCTGGGCATCTCGTAGAATGGTCGTCCTTCAGTGAATTTTTCAAAGCCTCTAAAGTCAACTACTTGGAACCGGGCTTCTTTTACTGAATCGTCGTCGTTTAGGAAGATGCTTACTTGAGCGTGTCCTTCTATTCTCGTAATAGGGCTGATTACGATTTCTTTACTGTTTTTTTCTGTTTTAACCATATTTTGATCTACCCTCCATGTTAGGTGTTCGACCAGCCAATAACTCAGTTAACACGTAGTCAATCAGGTCTGCAGACGGCGGACACCCAGGAATGAAAAAGTCAACCTTAACAGCTTCGTGAAGTGGAAGAGCCTTAATCAAAAGTTTAGGCACATCCGTTGGGATTGCAGCGTTCAAATCAGACTTTTCCTTGTATGCTCGTTCCAGCACTGCTTGATCACTGTGACGCCATGAATTTCTCAATGCGGTAACGTTTCCTGTTACGGCGCAATCACCAAGTGAAATCAAAACTTTTGTTCGAGCTCTTACCTTCTGGAGCATGTGCAGTTGCTCTTCGTTTGCTATTGCGCCTTCGATGAGTGTTACGTCAACGTTTTCTGGAAATTCCTTTACGTCAGCGATTGGGCTGTAAACTAACTGTATTTTCTGGGCTAAATCAATAAGTCGCTCATCTTGATCTAGGAATGACATGTGGCAACCTGAGCAGCCGCTAAGCCAAACGGTGGCGACTCTAACTTTTCCGGTCATTTGCGGTTCCTCCTTTCCAAGATAAACTCGGCAATATCTTTACGCTTGGTGTGTTCGATGGGTTCTGCTTCAATGTAGATTGCTCCTACAGGGCAAACTTTTGCGCATTTGCGGCATGAAGTGCATGAGCAAGAATTAGCCCAAGGTTCATCAAGATCCATGATTACCTGAGAGTCTTTACCTCGTAGCTTAAGGTCAAGCGTGTGAACGCCTTCAATTTGATCACAGACACGAATGCATCGAGTACACAAAATGCATCTGTTGCGGTCAATAACTAAGAAGTCATGAGTTAAATCAATTTGATCATTGCTCCAGTTTCGTTCAAACATGACATGGTCAACGCCAAGCTGGTTTGCCAATGCTTGCAGTTCACAGTGGTCGTTAGCTACACAGACTGAGCAGATGTGAGTTCGCTCAGCAAGAAGCATTTGCACAACCATCTTGCGGTGATCTTTAAGCCTGTCTGAACTGGTTGTAATTTCCATTCCTGGTCCTACTGGTGTTGTGCAAGCAGGGAAGAGCTTTGGTGAACCGCTAATTTCAACTAGGCAGAGGCGGCAGCCGCCATACGCAGTTAAACCTTCTAGGTTGCATAATGTGGGAATTATGATGCCGTTATCTTTAGAAGCTTTCAGAATGGTGGTGCCTTCAGGAACTGAAACTTCAACGCCGTCAATTTTGAGGTTAACACTTGAAACAATCATGTTTATTCTTCCTCCTTAGCCTTCTTGAAGCATTTACCCGCTTCACACTTCTTTTCAACGATATGTTTGATGTATTCATCTCTGAAGTATCGAAGAGTAGTTATAACTGGATTAGGAGCTGTTTGTCCAAGACCACAAAGGCTTGCATCTCGTATGAAAACACCAGATTTCTCAAGAGTGGCAATGTCTTCCATTTTGCCGTTCCCGGTAGTAATTTGGTCATATATTTCTTTAACTCGGGCTAAGCCTGCTCTGCAGGGAGTACATTTGCCGCATGATTCGTCTACACAGAATTCGGTGAAGAACCTTGCAGTATCAACCATACAGGATTCATCGTCAAGTACTACAATACCGCCTGAACCCATAATTGCTCCAACTTTTGTTAATGACTCATAGTCGATTGGAGACTCAAGTAATGTTTCAGGTAGACAACCGCCTGAAGGACCTCCTACAAGGACAGCTTTGAATTTTTTTCCGTCAGAAACGCCACCGCCGATGTCGAATACCACTTCTCTAAGCGTGATTCCCATAGGCACCTCAATTAAGCCTGGATTGTTAACTTTCCCAGTTAATGAGAAGCATTTGGTTCCACTGCATCTTGGCGTGCCAATCTTTGAGAACCATAAGCCACCGTTTTGTATGATTAGCGGTATGTTGGCTAAGGTTTCAACGTTCTGTATAAGCGTTGGTTTCTGCCATAAACCAGAGTTTGCTGGATATGGTGGACGTGGACGAGGCATCGCTCTGCGACCTTCAACTGAGGCAAGAATAGCTGTTTCTTCTCCAGCTACGAATGCGCCTGCGCCGAACCGTAGTTCAAGGTCAAACTTGAATTGAGTCTCCAAAATATTATCACCCAGCAATGACATTGCTTTTGCTTGAGCTATAGCTTTCACTAACGTTTGAATAGCTAATGGATACTCGGACCTAATGTAAATGTAACCTTTTTCTGCTCCAACAGCATAAGCGGCAATAAGCATGCCTTCGATAATAGCGTGCGGATCAGCTTCAGCTAAGGTTCTGTTTGCGAAGACACCTGGGTCTCCTTCGTCTAAGTTGGCAACTATGTATTTTGGAGAGTTGTGTGACCTTGATACAAGAGTCCATTTTTGCCCAGTTGGGAAACCTGCGCCGCCTCGACCTCTAAGACCGCTGGTTGTAACTTCGTATATTACGCCTTGCGGCGTCATTGTTGCGAGACATTTAGCTAGGGCAGAGTAGCCGCCTGCAGAAATGTAGTCTTGAATTCTTGAAGGGTCAATTTTTCCAGCATTGCGCAAGACAAGTCGATGTTGCTTTTTGAAGTAAGCTTCATTTTTGTATAGCATTTCTTTAACTGGTAAACCAAGAACTATGTGGTCACGGACTATTTCTCTTACTGTTTCCGGAGTAACGGCTTGGTAAAGGTAGTCTCCCGGTTCAATTAGCACTGCTGGACCGACAGAGCATGTGCCGATGCAGCCTGTTCTGGCTACTTTGCATTCTTTTTCTACGCCGAATTCTTTTACGGCATCTTCGAATGCTTTCAGTACTTTGAAAGCTCCGAAGGGAACACATCCGCTTGAACAGCAAACGTTAATGCGGTATTTGTAAGCTTTTTGGAAATCAAGTTCTTGCTCTGTTATTTTTTGAAGATCAGCTAGTTTCAGCTTTAATTCCTCCAAGTACGTTTTTTATTTTTTCTATCACTATTTCTTTTGTGGCTTTACCTATAACTTCGTCATCAACCACAATGTTTGGTGCCATAGCGCATGCACCGATGCAACGTGTGATAAGCAGGGAAAGTTTTTCGTCGGAAGTTGATCCTCCACGTTTAAGATTAAATTCTTTTTCAACTGCCTCCATGATTTGTTCAACTTCTCTCACGTAGCAGGCAGTTCCTAAGCAACCTGTCACTATGTGTTGACCTGGTTTTTTAAGCTTGAAGAAGCTGTAGAAAGTGGTTACACCGTAAACGTGGCTCGGAGGGATGTTAAGCGACCCAGAAATATCCATAAGCAAATCCTTATCTAAATAACCGTAAATTTCTTGGGCACGATGCAGTATTTCTAGAAGAGCACTTTCTTGAAAATTGTGCTCTTTCAAAACTTTTTCCAGCAATAAACGTCTATTATCTTGCTCAACCAAACTTTGATCCTCCTTTTAAGTTATGGGAATCATTGGTAATCGGAGGCACTACTGACAGCCCTAGTATAAAAGTGTAGAGGGTCAATTCAAACAAATCTTAACAATAACCAATAAAACCAGCTTTTCAACAATGAACCTTTAAATCGTTAGGGATTGGAGAAAGTAGGTGTTTGCTCATTCCTTTTCTGATTTAAGACTAATTTATCGGTCCATTTGCACATTTTCAGCAAGAAAATCGCTTACATTAAGCAAATGGAATAGACATAAAGAATGCGCATAATATCAAAAGAAAACTTTACCGATTTGTAAATAGTTAAGCGGAAGCTACCTTGCCTTTGGCTGTTCGTGGGCTTCACTTTTGTTTTCTTCCGAAGCTTGTGCCACCTGTATTTTTTCTGCTGCAACTTTCGGCGAAATCTTTGGCCGGAGACATCGACTATCCATATCCATATTTTTGAGGTCTAAAACGCCTTTCACATGTGCCCGTCCACATTCCTCCATAACTTCTGGAGCGGTTTTTGCAGGCGTAGCAATTATGGCTAAATCAACAGGTTCAGGAATCTGATCGACTGTTTTGTATGTTTTAACTCCTAAAATCTCGGTTCGAATATTCACGAAGTAAACTTTGCCAACATAACCCAGTTGAGTAAAATTTTTTGCTATAGCATATCCAACTGAGCCTTCGACTTCACTGGCTCCAATGATGGCTACATTTTGAGGGTTGAAAATCTTGTCAAGGTTTAATGTAACCATTTCTTAATTTAACCTCTGAGTTATTGGGTCGTGTAACGGCATAAATAAGTTTGTTGTGTCTTCGTTTTTCTTTGACGAAATTCAATATTCTAAAAAGCAAAACTAATGCTTAAAGATTACATAGTTCGGATAACTTGACATTTGTGGACCGTTTTCATTTCTTTAAGTGTTAAGGTCTAGCAGAACTTCCTTTATTGTTCCGTCATCTTTCTTCTGAGGATTGATGACGGTAACGAGTACATGTAGAACGTTCCGATTGGATCTTTGATTTGGCTTATTAGATTCTCAACGTCTTCCTCAGAGTGATGCTCCTGTTCTCCTTCCAACCCGAGGATAGAGGCTAACGCGCTAAGCATAGCTGCGCCCTGTTCTATCGAGTTCGGACAAGGCCCGCCGCATCCTGTGCAGGGCATGTCAACGGTCAAGCACTTAGCTTCGCATCCGCCGCGAGTTGCTGGTCCCATGCATATTATTCCCTGTTCAAGTAGGCACTTTTCTGGTTCAGGAGTCTTCTCATGAACGCGGTATATCTTCGAGATTCTTTTGTCTTCCTTTTTTCTTTGGCATTCGTCACACACAGACTTCAATGGTGCAAGCACCGAACCCTTTGGAGGCAGTGCTTTTTTCGCTACGGCTTCAACAGCGTTCACTATTAATTTAACTGGAGGCGGACAGCCGGGAATGTAGTAGTCCACATCAACAGTCTGATCTAAAGTCTTCACAGTGTCGTAGAATTCTGGAAGCTTCAAAACGCCTTCTTTCGCTTCAGTCTTGGTTTTGGGAAGCACTCTGCTTGGATTGGAGGTGGATTTGGTTTCCAAGTAGACCTTGTTGAAAATCTCTTTGCGATTATGGAGGTTTGCCAGTCCTGGTATGCCCCCCTCTTGAGCGCAGGAGCCGAATGCTACAAGCGTCTTGGACTTTCGTCTCAGGAGTTTAGCCATGTGTTCTTGTTCTTCGCTTCTGACTGAACCGTTGAAGAAGCATATGTCCATGTGTTTATCAGGCATGGCTTCGACGTCTTTGTACTTGACGTCCATGGCTACAGGCCAGAACACTATGTCCGCCATTTGCACCACATCTAATATTTTCTCGTTTAAGTCCAACACTGCTATGTCGCATCCACCGCAACCTGCAGCCCAGTAGAAGCCCAGTTTCAATTTCTCTTCATCCATCTGTTTTTCCGCCTTCACACACTTGCTTTAATATTTTTGAGCAGTCAACTCGCAATTCATTGAAGGATAGTTCATTAGGTGACATTCCCATTGCTAGGCCCAGCAATTGAGGATAATGCAGAATTGGAATACCGTAGACTTCATTGAACATCTTTTCAATACGCTGCTGATTCGTGTCGTACATGATGTGACAGAACGGGCAGATCGTTATCATGGCTTGTGCATCTACTGCTTTGATGTGGGTCAACTTGTCCCTTGCCAACTGCAGGGCAACCTTGTCGCTCACTCCTACACTCGGGGCGCCACAGCATTCAGTTTCATCCATGTAATCCAGGCATGAGGCACCAGTCGCTTCAATCAGCTTTTTGAGTCCTGTGGGGTTTTCCGGGTCCTCGAACCCTACAATGTCTTTCGGCCTCAAAATGTGACAGCCGTTGTGCTCCGCAACCTTGACGTTCGATAGAGGTTTGATCACTGAGCGTTTTATTTTTTCCAGGCCGATATCCTCGATTAGCACTTGTATAAGATGCTTCGGGCTCACTGTCCCCTTGAACTCTAAATTTGCTTCCTTCAAATTACTGTTTATTTCGTCACGCAGAGACTTATCCTGTTTCAGCATACTTTTGACCTTTTTCAAAGTTCCTGCGCAACCTGGGCACAGTGCCAAAATATCCAAACCTTGCTGCTCTGCCAAAGACAAATTGCGTGCTGCCAAGATGAGCATTGTTTCATGGCTGACGGGGTCTAATGGAAGACCGCAGCAATTGAACTCTGGCATCTCGATAAGTTCAACGCCTAGTTTTCCTAGAATTTTCCGAGCCGAAATCTCATACGCGGATACGCGATAGGGAATTGCGCATCCAAGAAACAGGAGATACCTATGTTCGCCCATCTTACTCACCATTCTTCTCGACGAGTTTCAGAAAGTGCACCCTTTGCAGAGTCTTCCTGATGCTTTCAGGATTGCCTTTAGGCAAAGGAGGAAGCCCCAGAATCTCGCGTTTCTTCTGCCTCAACTCCGGAATTTTGTATGCATAACCAGATTCCAGAACGCTTGCGCATTGGTCCTTGAATACCTGAGGCATGCAACCCTCTTGAGCCGCAAGATTTCTCAAGACACGAATGACACTTGCTACTTCAACGTCCTGAGGGCATCGGTCTGAGCACGTGAAGCATGCCGCGCAGAGCCATAAGGTGTCACTATGCAATACTCTTTCTCTTAGGCCAAGCTGGGTCATTCGAATTATCTGTCTGGGTCTGTAAGTGTCACTGAACCTTGCGATGGGGCAATCTGACGTGCATGTTCCACATTGGAAACAGCGCATCAGCTTTTCACCACCCTGTATCTTTGAGATTTCATGTTTGAATTTAGGGTCAATTTCCGACTGTTTTATCGTTTCTGTTGTCAAGTTTTTACCTCCTTAATCGTTAACGGGTTTGGTCCCAATTCCTTGATCTCTCTTACCATGTCACGGACTACGGCTGCGAATTTGTCTCCTTCGCTTGCGGAGATCCACTCCAACCTGACGCGTTTATTCTCGATACCGAACTCTTGTAGGACTTTTTTCAGAAGGGTTATCCTCCGTTTAGCTTTGAAATTTCCGTTGATGTAGTGGCAGTCTGAGGGCAAATGGCAACCTGCAATGAGCACGCCGTCGGCACCATCTTTGAAAGCTTTTAGGATAAAGGCTGGGTCAATTCTGCCACTGCACATTACTCGAATAATTATAATGTTCGGCGGATACTGGATCCTACTCACACCGGCTAGATCCGCGCCTGCATAGCTACACCAGTTGCAGAGAAAACCGATTATCTTGGGTTCAAAACCGTCGAAGGCAGTCATCGGTCTTCCTCCAGCAATGCAGCGTCAATCTGTGCAAGAATTTCTTCGTTCGTGAAGTGCCCTAATGTAATGGCTTTGGTTGGACAGGCTGTGCCGCAGGAACCACACCCTTTGCATAATGCTTCTAACACGTGCGCAACGGGCTTGCCGTTCTTAATTTGAATTTCAACCGCTCCATAGGGGCACAGATGCTCGCAAACTCTGCAGCCACTGCATAAATCTTCGACCACACTTGCAATGGATCCTTCCGTCTCAAGTGTTTTCTTCGAAAGCACCGTCGTGGCCCTGGCCGCAGCTGCACATGCCTGAGCAATGCTCTCGTCTAAGTACTTTGGTGAGTGCGCCATACCACAGAGGAAGATTCCGTCCGTGGCAAAATCAACGGGTCTGAGCTTCATGTGCGCTTCCAAGAAGAAACCATCCTTTGTTAGGGGCACCTTCAGCATCTCTGCCAGGTGCTTGTTTCCGGGATTTGGGACCGTCGCTGCGCTTAAAACCACTAGGTCAGGTTCTAGTTCAACTTCCTGCCTTAAGACTGGTTCCCAGAAGACAGTCCTGAGCTTTCCGTTGTCTATTGTGATGCGTGGTTTTCTTTCCTCGTCGAAACTTATGAAAAGAGTGCCTTTCGCCGCCGACTCGCGGTAGAAGTCTTCTTTAAAACCGTAAGTTCTCATGTCCTTGTAAAGAATGTAGACCTCCGCTTCCGGGTCTGTTTCTTTGATTTTGAGAGCGTTTTTTGTGGCTTGTCCGCAGCATATTCGTGCGCAATTCGGTTTTTCCTTGTTTCTTGCTCCAACGCACTGGATCATCACTACGCTTTTGGCCTTGAATTGACCTTTGGCGAGGGTTTTTTCCAGTTCGTGCTGCGTTATTATCCTCGGGTCTTCACCGTAGAGGTATTCTGTAGGCGTGTATTCCATGGCCCCTGTGGCTACGATAATTATTCCGTGTTCAAGTTCCTTCAGCATGTTTGGCTGCTTTATCTTGGACTTGAAGTTGCCTACGAACCCGTAGACGTCTAAGACCTCTGCCTCTGTGTAAATGTGAATGTTTTCGTTTTTCTTAACCTGCTCGATCAGGGCGTGGAGTTTCTTTTGGGGATCAGTCTTCTCCCCCAGCAGGTAATAGATGTTGCGCAGGTGACCGCCCAACTCCGGCTCCTTCTCGACAAGGTGTACTTCAAACCCTTGCTTGGCGAGCTCTAAGGCTGCAGTCATTCCTGAAACCCCGCCGCCTATGACTAAGCCAACTTGAGTGACGTTTATGAGTGGCTTCTTCAAAGGTTTCAAAAGCTTGGCCTTAGCGGTAATCGAACGCACGAGGTCCTTGGCTTTCTTGGTTGCTTCTTTCGGTTGGTGCATGTGGACCCAGCTGCATTGGTCGCGGATGTTCGTCATTTCAAACAAGTACGGATTCAATCCAGCTTCCTGCACCGTTTCCTTGAATAGTGGCTCATGGGTTCGCGGAGTGCACGACGCCACAACCACACGGTTAAGCTTGTTCTGCACAATCTTTTCTTTGATGAGTTTCTGTGTGTCCTGCGAACATGTGTAAACGTTCGCTTCTGCATAAACAACATTGGGCAAAGTCTTGGCGTACTCCACAACCTCGGGAACATTCACCACTCCGTCAATGTTGATCCCGCAGTGGCAAATGAAGACGCCGATTCGAGGTGGCTCTTGAAGGACATCTCTTTCCGGTGGGTAGCTTCGCGCTGTAACTTGAGTTCCTCTGGCGCTAGCTATTATGCTCATAGCTTTGGCTGCAGCTCCGCTTGCTTGCGCTACGCTCTCTGGGATGTCTTTAGGCGCGGAAAAAGCTCCGCAAACGAATATGCCTGGTTTTGACGTGCTCATCGGGGCGAACGTTTGAGTTTCGCAAAAATTATATTGGTTAAGCTCAATTCCCAGAACGTCTGCGAGTTTTTCTATATTTTTCGGAGGCAGCATACCTATGGACAGGACTACCATGTCGAACTCTTCGTTCACGGGCGTTTCATCTTTGACGTAGTGAACAAAAAGATTACCAGTGGCTGGGTCCTCGGTGACTGAACCCACGCGTGAACGCATAAATCTTATGCCATACTCTTCTTCAGCACGGTTGCGATATTCGTCAAATTCCTTTCCATACGAACGCATGTCCATGTAAAAAATTGATGCCGCGAGCGGCGTGGGCGTGTGCTCCTTTGCTATCACCGCTTCTTTGATCCCATACATGCAACAAGCTGCAGAACAATATTTGTTTCCAACCTTATAATCCCTTGAACCCACACACTGAACGAACGCAACTCTTTTCGGTATTTCACCGTCTGAGGGCCGCAAGACAAGCCCGCCGTAAGGTCCAGAAGCACTCAATATACGTTCGAATTCGATGCTGTTAACCACGTTTGGGTAGCGTCCGTACCCATATTCAGTTTTGAGCCTTGCATCGAAAGGTTCGAAGCCCGGCGCGAGTATTATTGAGCCAACCCTCAGTTTGACTTGGCTGTCTTTCTGGTCATACTGAATTGCACCAGCCTTACAGACTTCCTCGCAAGTTCCGCATCCGATGCATTTTTCGCGGTCGATCAGGTACTTCAGCGGTACAGCCTGCGGATATTCAACGTAAACCGCGCCTTTCTGTCCGAGCCCTTCATTGAAAGAATCAACCGCTTCAATAGGACACTTCTGGGCGCACAGACCGCATCCGTTACACTTTTCCTCGATTATGAAACGGCTCTTTCGTTGAAGCCCAACTTCAAAGTTCCCGGCTTGGCCACTCAAATTCGCTATCTCAGCGTTCGTCAGGATTGTGATGTTTGGGTGTCTTCCGGTAGCCACAAGCTTGGGCGAAAGAATACACATTGAGCAATCATTTGTAGGAAATGTCTTGTCAAGCTGTGCCATCACACCGCCGATGCTGGGTCCTTTATCTATAAGGTATACCCTGAACCCTGAATCAGCTAGGTCAAGTGAAGCCTGAATGCCCGCAACGCCGCCGCCAACAACCATTACTGCGCCGATTTTCTTGTCAACCATCTGTTATTAAGCCTCCAAAGCCTTGTAGAAAGGCGTGGTCCCTTCAATGTGATCAACCGTGATCATGTTTCTTCTCCGCATTGCAACAATATGCTTGAGAACATCGGTCGGCTTCAGTTCGGTGGCCGCTGCCAGAGCCTTGATCGGCAACGAGTTGTTCCTCGTTAAAACATGAATTTTGTGACGCAGGAATTCGGCTTCAACTGCCTCGTCGAGAAGGTCCTCAAATTCCTCTTGAAGGACTCTTTCACCATAGACATTGCTTTTTTCAGTTAACTCCCTTTCCTTGCCAACTAGAACCCTTAGCCTGAAACCTGCAGCAGCGTCTATTGCAGCCGCAAGATTCTCAATCATCTTCGGGTCTGGTTTAGTTCCAGATAAGGGAGATTGACCCAGCTTCCTTATTCGTTCCGTAAATTGCGTCACTACTTGGGCGAATCTTTGGCCTTCCGATGCTGAAACCCATTCGAGTTCTAACCTTTCTGAACCCAAACCGCTCAGCGCCAACAGTTTTTTGAGCAGTTTAATTTTTTTCTCTTCATAAAGATTTCCTTCCGAGTAGTGGCAGTCGCCGGGGTGGCATCCTAAGACAAGGACTCCGTCGGCGCCTCGGGCGAAAACTTGTAGAGGGATCACCGGGTCTATTCGTCCGCTACACATGACTCTTACCACTCGAATGTTAGAGGGATACTGAATTCTGCTTACACCAGCTAGGTCCGCGCCTGCATAACTGCACCAGTTACAAAGAAAACCGATTATCTTGGGTTCGAATTCTACTACTTTAAGACCCCCCTATCGCAGACGTTGCTTCAGCGATAATTTGAGCGTCGCTGAAGTGCCGCATGTCAATGGCTTTTTCAGGGCAACTTGCGGAACACACTCCACAGCCCTTGCATAAAACATCGTTTACCCTTGCAACTCCATGTTCATCCTTTCTTATGGCGCTGTACGGGCACAGCTTGACGCATGTGCCACATCCGGTGCATCTGGTCTCGTCAACACGAGCCGTTATTGCTTCGGTCCTAACCTTCCCTAGTGCCATAGGGATGCCTGCTCTCGATGCAGCAGCGTAGGCTTGAATGATGCTTTCGGGGACCGTTTTGGGTCCATGTGCGGTTCCACATAAGAAAATGCCATCTGTCGCGAAATCGACTGGTCTGAGTTTAACGTGTGCTTCCAAGAAGAAGCCGTCTGCCCCTAACGGAACCTTCAGGAGCTTTGAAAGTTCGGTCGCTTCTTCCGATTTAACGAGCGGGGTAGATAACACTATGAGGTCGGGATCGAGCTCGAGTGTGTAGTTGACCGAGATGTCATGCACCTTAACTGAGAGTTTGCCGTTTGCGAGTGAACGCACCTCGGGTGGACTGGCATCGTCGTATCTTATGAATTGCACGAAGTTATGCCTAGCCTTCTCATATTGCTCTTCGAAGTCTTTGCCGTACGCTTGCATGTCTCTGTACAGTATTGAAACTTCCGAGTCTGGAAGCATTTCCTTGATTATCATGGCGTTTTTAAGTGCCATGGTGCAACATATTCTGGAGCAGTAGTTTCGTCCACCCACTTTCCCTTCTCTCGCACCGACGCATTGAATCATAAGTATGTTCTTTGGCTTCCCAAGTTTTTCTTCTTTCATGAGTTTTTCAAGCTCAAGTTGGGTTATAACGTTCCTGTTTTCGCCGTAGCAGTACATTCCGTTGGGCTTAAAAACGTCGGCTCCTGTGGCAACCACTATCGTGCCAAACTTGAGCTTTTCTTCGGTCCCATTGTTGTTGAGGGTTACTTCGAAGTTTCCGATGAAACCATCGACACGCTTCACAGTAGAAGACGTATAGATTTTGATGTTTGGGTTTGAGCGCGCGGACTGGATGTACTTGCCAAGAACTTCTGAACTCAGCTTATCGCTGGGATACAGCCTGTATAGTTCGCATAGTTTCCCGCCGAGCTCTTTGTTTTTCTCTACCAGGCTCACATTAAAGCCTTGGTTGGCAAGGCTGATGGCCGCCGTCATTCCTGAAACTCCACCACCGATGACGAGTGCTGAAGGTTGAACCTCAATCTCAGGTTCCGTCTGAGGTTCGAGCAGTGCAGCCTTGGCGATAGCCATCTTGACAGTCTCTTTGGCTTTCTCTGTGGCTTTTTCGGGCTCTCTGGCATGCACCCAGCTACATTGTTCACGAATGTTTGCCATGTGAAACAGGTACTTATTCAGGTTTGCTTCTTCGCATGCAGCCCTAAAAAGTGGCTCGTGTGTTCTGGGAGTACATGAAGCCACCACTACTCTGTCAAGGTCATATTTCCCGATGGCCTCTTTAATCTTGTACAGTCCTTCAGATGAGCATGTGTAAAGATTGCCTTCGGCATAGGCAACATTAGGCTGAGTTCTTGCGTACTCTACGACTGCGGGCACGCTTACGACGCCGCCTATGTTGACACCACAGTGGCACACGAAGACGCCGATCCGCGGCTTATGTTTGTCGCTCACTGTTTCCGCCCCTTTGCCGTCAACGCGATGGTCTCTGCCGCTCTGGCAGCCGCTCCGCTGGCTTGGGCCACGCTCTCAGGGATGTCTTTGGGACTTTGGCAGTATCCGCAAATGTAAATCCCCGCGGAAGTTGTGTCCATGGGTGCCGTGAGCAGGTCCTTGGCTTTGAAGAAACTAGCCTCATCAAGTTCTATTCCCATTTCTTCAGCGAGCCTCTTGTTTTCTGTCTTCGGGATCAAAGCGGGGCATAGCACGACGAGGTCGGCATCAAGCTTTTTCATTTCGCTATTCTTTGTGTCCTCGTAGTGGATCTGCAAATTCTTTGTAGCCTGGTCTTCAGCTATACCGCCTGGATGCGCTTTGATGTATTTCACGCCGTATTCTTCTCTTGCCCTGTCGACAAATTCCTGGAAGCCTTTCCCCACAGCTCTCATGTCAATATACATGATGTAAGTTTGAGTTTGCGGAGAGTGCTCTTTCACGAGAATTGCCTCTTTAGTGGCATAAACGCAGCATACTGAAGAACAGAAAGGGAATCTGCCGTGCAGGTTTCTTGAACCCACACACTGAACGAAAACGACGCTCCTAGGTTCTTTTCCGTCTGAGGGACGGACAAGATGCCCTCCAGTTGGGCCGGATGCACATATTATCCTCTCGAACTCCATGGAGGTAAGCACATTTTGGAATCTGCCGTAGCCGTACTCGCCGATAGCCGAGGGATCAAAAATGTCAAAGCCTGTGGCCAAGATTATTGAAGCTACATTCAAGTCTATTTCTTCAGGTTTTTGATTGTAGTCAATAGCATTCGACGGGCAGACCTTCTGGCAGACACCGCAAATTTTTCTCGAAAAGTAAAGACAATGTTCTGCATCTATTGTGGCGACGAGAGGAACCGCTTGCTTAAACGGCATATAAATAGCTTTCCTCTTTCCCAATCCCATGTCAAACTCGTTCGGAACCTTAACTGGACACTTCTCCATGCAAGTGCCGCATCCTGTGCATTTGGAGAATTCTACGTAGCGAGGCTTTCGAAGGATTTTCACAGTGAAATTTCCATCTTCACCTTCAACATGCTGGACTTCTGAGTATGTAAGTAGGCTGATGTTCGAGTGTCTGAGACACTCTATCATCTTTGGAGCAAGTATACAAATGGAACAGTCCAAAGTTGGAAAGGTTTTGTCAAGCTGTGCCATGCGTCCGCCTATGCTGGGAGTCTTTTCAATAAGATAGACTTTCGTGCCTCGATTCGCCAAGTCCAATGATGCCTGAATGCCCGCAATTCCACCTCCGACAACCAGAACTGACTTGGACATGAGTTAGGCCCACTTATCTGTGATGGGTAAACGCGTATATTGTCTAAGGCTAAATATCTTGTGGTTACTAACTTGTTTTTGGGATGTTAAGTGCCATCGACTAATTCCAAAGTTTCTTTCCGTATATGAAAATGGTGTGCGAAAAATTAATAAATCCAGCAGACAACACATAAAACGGTGTTCAAATGCCAGTGGCATATGTGCTGGCGAAAATAGAAGCCGGCCAAGACAAGCAGGCGCTTGAGACAATAAGGGAAATGGTTGGAGTCACGTCGATCACTTTGACCTATGGCATATACGACCTGCACGTCGAAGTCAAGTTTGACACAATGGAAGAACTTGACGAATTCATTTTCGACAAAATACGCAAAGTTAGCGGAATTAAAGAAACGGTGACCTTAGTGGTTCCATCCAAGGGGGTGTGAAATGTCTATAATAAGCTGCCGGGAAATACACTTCAACCAATGTACCAGTCCAGGTCAAGTCGACGATTTAATCGACAACGTCAAGCAAATAATTGAAGAAATGAAACTCCCCGCAACCTACAACGTGAAGGTTTTTAAAAACATATTTTCCTGCTGCGGCACAGGAGGCCTTGACTTAATCTTAGAAGTCGTCGGACCAGACGAGGAAACACTGAAAGCTATCGACCTGAGAGCCACATCCAGAGTCCTCGAATTCTGCGAGAAACAAGGCTACGGCATGGGCTGCTATCACTCCCTCGGAAAATTTGAATCAATAGAAAAATAGCACAGATCACTCTGAAGCCGCTTCTTCTTCAAACGCTTACCAAAGAATCTATTAACGAGAAGCGCGCCAGCCCGTTCAGACCATGTGAAAAATGAAATTGGAGTGGAATCAAGTTTGTTGTTTCTTTGCGTAAGACCGTTCACTTAGCGCTTTGTTATCGTTCTCTTACTCTTTTTCACGCCCTAACCGACGATATGAGTGCTCCCACACCAAGCATAGTGATAGCCCTTCTCATGTTGTAAGCCAGCATGGTGAATCCGACCTCTCCAGTAGTCTTCCTTAACCCTTTCAGCAACAGATAGCCCTGATTAAAAGCCCTTTTCACCGTGCCGAAAGGATGCTTCACTATACTTTTTCTGGCTTTGAGCTTCCACGGCTCAAGCCTCATCCTCAGCTTCATCTCCTCCACCACCTCCGCATGTTCCCACTGCTACATCGTCCCTCCTCTCTTATACCGCATACACTTCGTCAAAAAGAAACAGTAAAAGGAATTACAATGATTCCTGAGGGCAGAGAAATCTTTCTTTGCATAACCATTTAGATAAACCTGCAACTGGCGCCGGCATAATAAATTTAGGACACGTCGAGGGACATTATTAAGGTATCATCGTCGACCTGTTCAGCCTTGAATCCTATCCCATTACACAGGTTCAGCATCTTGTAGTTGTTAGCCATCACATAACCGTATATTTTCTCCAGATGCTTATCCTTCGCGATTTCGATAAGGGAACCCATGAACTTGAGGCCTAGCCCAAATCCTTGCCATTGATCACCAATTAAAACAGCGTACTCACCGCTTTTTCCATCAGGGTCTATGATTAATCTTGCAACACCAATTATTCGCCTGCTATCTGGAAGCTCCGCTACTATAGCAATTTCTCTATCATAATCCAAATTACAGTATCTGGTCAACATTTCATGAGAAAGCTCCTTTATAATTTCAAAAAATCGGAAACGCATTGTTTCAGCAGAAAGCGATTTGAAAAGCTCGTTGAATCGACCTTCATCTTCAGGTTTTATCGGCCGAAGCCGCACAAGGGTTTCATTTTTCATTTTCCAATCGGAGACATATTTACTTGGGTAAGGAGCGATAACAAGGTGTTCATGAAAACCAATTTCCTGCGTTATACGTTTAATGTCTAGGATAATGCGTGCATCAACTGCAACAGCGCTATTTTTATCCACAATTAAAGGGTTTATGTCAATCTCTTTGATTTCAGGAAAATCAGTTACAAGTTGAGAAAACTTTACCAAGATTTCCTCGATAAGCTTGACATTTAGGGGAAGTCCCAATAAAGCTGCATTCTTGTAGATAACCGTGTCCTCTATTAGCCTTCTTGCAAGCACCTGATTTAAAGGCGGGAAACCTATGCTTACATCCTTGACTAATTCGGCATCAGTTCCACCCTTGCCAAAAATGATCACAGAGCCGAACTGAGGGTCTTTTTTAGAGCCGACAAGCAACTCGCAGCCTCTCTTGCGGACCATAGGCTGGATTGCTACACCTTGAAACTCGGCATTATCACCAAAGTTTTGTATCTTTTTAGTTAGTTCATCAAAGTACGCTTGAACTTCCAACGTGGAGCATACGTTCAAGATGACGCCTGCGATTTTGGATTTATGTGTAATCTGGGGAGACAAAGCTTTCATAACCACTGGGAACCCGATTTTGGAAGCTAAATCTTCAGCTTCACCAGGCGTATTTGCAAATAGGGTCTTGATAGTCGGGATTTGATAAGCCTCTAAAAACCGAAGAGACTCAGATAAACCAAGAACATGCTGCCCTCGACAGTAGGCTTGCTCTAAAATAGACTTGAGAGCCGCTGAATTTGTTGGCTCTACGGAAAGTTGTTCAGGTGTTTGGTAAAGAAGCTCCAAGCCTTGAGTATACCGGTACATGTACATAAATGTTGAAACAGCTTGTTCGGGCGTTGGAAAAGTTGGAATGCCGTGTCTTTGTAGAAATCTTCGCGCTTTTCGGCATCTGGAATCTTCACCCATTAAACATGTGAGTATGGGTTTTTTTGTTTGCTTTGCTAATTCTGTCACTGTTTTTGCTATAGCGAAAGGGTCAGCCGCTGTTTGAGGTGCATAGATTAGTAGAAAACCATTGCTATTTTGATCTTTCAGGCAAAGTGCCATAACATCTTTGAACCTTGCCGGTGTAGCTTCCTCGAAAATATCGATAGGGTTTGCAGTAGTACAGTAGGGAGGCAGAACATTCTTTAAGGCTTGCATTGTTTCCTGACTTAGCTGCGATAGTTTTCCACCCTTAGCGATAAGTTGGTCTGTAGCCATTATACCGGGACCACCAGCGTTAGTAATGATTGCCAAGTCAGGTCCCGTAGGATTTTGCTGCATTGCCAATGCTTCTGCACAGTTAAATAAATCAAATATGGTTTCTACTCTGACTACTCCAGCACGCCTAAACGCCGAGTCATAAACAGCATCCTCTCCACCCAAAGAACCGCTGTGAGAAAGAGTCGGGATAATACTTTCCTGAAAGCGCCCAGCTTTGACAACTACTATAGGCTTGGTTCTGGCAAAGCCTCGTGCCGCGCTCATGAATTTCCTTGCGTTTTGTATCGACTCAACATATAAAACGATGCTTTTAGTTTGTGCATCGGCTCCAAAGTAATCTATTAAATCGCCAAAATCCACATCAAGCATTGACCCCGTGGACACCACAACGCTGAATCCAACTTGAGCTTCTGATGCCCAATCTAGTGCTGAAGCACACAAAGCAGCGCTTTGGGAGATAAAGGCGATTTTTCCAGAACTTGCTCTGTCATTTGCAAATGTAGCGTAAAGGTTTATTTTCGGTCTAATTACCCCGAAACTGTTGGGACCTATAATCCGCATACCATATTTCCTTTGGCAACGAAGGATTCGCTTTTCAATAAGAATGCCTTCTTCACCGACTTCTCTGAAACCGGCAGAACATATTATAATTCCAGAAACTCCAGCCTCACCGCATTCTTCAACGATCTGTGGCACAGTATGTGCTGGTGTGGCAATTATGGCTAGATCGATTGTCCGAGGGATTTTACTAATGCTTGGATAAGCAGTTATTCCCTGAACCGTCTCCCTAAACGCGTTTACAGGGAAGACTGCACCGTTATAACCTACTCCTATTAGATTCCTTAAAATTTTTGCGCCTATGGAACCTTCCCTTTCACTGGCACCGATTATTGCTATCCGTTTAGGATCGAATATTTTGTTAAGTTTTTCGATGCCCAGTTTTAACCACCACTTGAGAAAGCAGCTACCCACTTGTATATGGCTACAAGTCGTTTTAAAACTTGTCAGTTTCCACCGAAATTTACAGACCTGTTAAGGAAGAGGAATATAAAAGATAAGGGAACTAAGGAGAAGGTTTACCAGATTTTTCCTGCGCTAAAAAAGAAGGAAAAGCGCTATCTCAAACGCTCAAGCGGCGGCGAACAGCAAATGCTTGTTATTTGCCGAAGTTTAATGTCTAATCCTCAACTGTCAACTGTTAATTCTAGACGAGACTTCATTGGGTTGGCACCAATCATCGTGGAAAAAGTGTTAGATACTATACGCACAATTAACGAGGAAAGCGCAACCGTCTTGCTGGTTGAGCAGAACGTTCACGATTCATTGAATGCGGCTGATATGGGCTATGCTATAGAGGAATGAAAAATCGTTTTAGAAGGAAAGAGTAGGTAACTTTTATCTAATAGTCCTATAAAAGAAGTGTATCTAGGCCTTTGAAAAGACGAGGAAACAAAAATGGTAGAGGGCAAATACTGGAACGAAAAAATCGAAACCATGCCTGCTGAAGAACTAAAGGCATATCAACTTAAAAAATTAAGGGAACAGGTAAAACGTTGCTACGAGAACAGTGTTTTTTATAAGAAAAAATTTGACCGCGTAGGGTTGAAACCTGAAAACATAAGCTCACTAGATGACCTTCAGAAAATTCCTTTCACGGTAAAGAACGATTTACGCGATAACTACCCGTTTGGCATGGTTGCCGCTAAATCTGACGAAATAGTGGAGATTCATGCTTCAAGTGGTACAACTGGAAACCCAATAATCGGCGCTTATACAAAGAATGACATGGATGTTTGGCAAGAATTAATGGCAAGATCCATCTATACGGCAGGTGGAAGACGCCAAGATGTTATACACATAGCTTATGGGTATGGTTTATTCACTGGCGGATTAGGTTTTCATTATGGTGCTCAAAAGGTTGGAGCCAAAATTGTTCCTGCAAGCGGCGGAATGACACAGCGCCAAATAAAGCTCATGAAGGATCTGGGCGTCACAATTTTAGCCTGCACTCCAAGTTTCGCAGTTTACCTTGCTGAAACCATGGCTCAAGAAGGCGTTAACCCAAGAAAAGACCTCAAGCTTACAACTGGAATGTTTGGTGCTGAACCATGGTCAGATAAGCTTAGGGAAAGAATCGAGAAAGATCTGGGAATTGAAGCTTTTGATGTTTATGGGTTAACAGAACTTTGCGGTCCAGGCGTCGCCGTCGAATGCTCGGAACATAAGGGATTGCACGTTTGGGAAGACCACTTTATTGTGGAAACAATTGACCCTGACACAGGCGAGGTTTTGCCCGCTGGAGAAGAAGGCGAACTAGTCTTCACGACGCTTACTAAAACAGGCTTGCCAATGCTCAGGTACAGGACACGAGACATCTCCAAAATTGAAACAGAAAAATGTGAATGCGGACGCACACACGCCAGAATGATGCGTGTTCATGGAAGATCAGATGACATGCTGATTGTACGTGGAGTAAACGTTTTCCCCTCACAAATAGAGTATGCAGTAATGTGCTTCTCAGAATTAGCCACCCAGTACCTGATAGTTCTTGACAGGCCCGGAGCTTTGGACACGTTTTTGGTTAAGGTTGAATTGTTGGAGCAGGCTGCTAAAAACCTGCAACTAGACAAAAATGCGTTAAAGAACAGTATTCAGCAGAGAATTCACATTGTTACCGGGTTAACGGCTGATGTTGAAATCGTTAAGCCAGGCGAGCTTCCGAGAACAGAGGGAAAAGCAAAGAGAGTTTTGGACTTGCGCAATGGCAAAATGTAAAGGACTAAACATATGACTTCCAATTGCCTTAGGTTTGTGTGTGTGCACAAGCCTACCCCCGGGTCTACTAGATGCTTCTAATATGCTTCAAATATGATTCAACATAGTTCAACATAGACTGAAACCGAATGGTTTATTTTTTACTACAGTGTCTGTAGTACTACAGGGTGTGTAGTAAATGTTGTTTGACTTAACCCCAAAAGAGTCGCCAGAAGCTCTTTTTGGAAGAGAAAAAGAAATTGCCGAACTTGTGCGCTTCATCGAAGCAGGAAGGTGGGTAACTGTGCTTGGACCAAGAATGGTGGGAAAAACCAGCCTCATAAAAGCAACCCGTGCCTGCCTCGACCGCCAAACCGTTTACGTCAACTTATGGGGTGCAACTGGCGTTCAGGGGCTTCTCAATGCGTTAGTGCAGAGTGTTAACTCCTCCATGAGTCTGTCTCAAAAAATCAAAGAGGCAGCCTCAAGAATAGAAGGATTAACGGTTGGTCCCAGTGGTTTATCAGTTACCATGCCTCGGAAGCCATTGACTACGCTTTGGAATCTGCTTGATGTTTTGGGTAGGCAAGATGAGAACTTGGTCATTGAACTAGATGAAGTGCAGGAATTGTCCTATGTTTCTGGTCAGTTACTTAAGGTTCTTGCAAACATATTCAATACGCATCCTCGTGTCGTTTTTGTGTTTACTGGGTCAATGTTCGGTCTTATTCGGACGTTGCTTAATCCAGAATCTTCTAGGAGTCCAATGTATGGTCGTCCGCCTGCGGAGCTTTATCTGCAGAGATTTGACAAAACTCAGGTTGCAGAGTTCCTCAAACAAGGCTTCAAAGAGTATAACATGAAACCGCCTAGCAACCTGATAAGTCAAGAGGTTGAGTCGAAACTGGGCGGCACACCTGGCTGGCTTACTTTGTACGGGAACAACATTGCGGTTGGCAAACTTTCTCCTGAAGAAGCATTGCACAAAACAGTCGAACAGGGTCTTAGGGTTGTGAGAGAGGAGCTTGAGCATTTTCTTGAAATTAGAGACAGAAAACTTTACGTTACGGCTCTATCCGCAATGACTAATCCTGCCCGATGGAGCGATATTAAAGCCAGCGTCGAGGCGAGAAAGGGAACTCCCGTTTCTGACTCTACAATCCAAGGTGTATTGAAAAGCTTGGAGGACGGACTGCTTATAGACCACAAAGACAAGGTTTACCAAATAGCTGACCCAATGCTGAGAACATTATTGCTGAGCGGTCCAGCGACTTAGGCTAAACCCTTATGCAACTGATTTGTGTGTGCGCTACAGCCTACCCCTAGTCTACTATATGCGCCTAATAGGCTCCAACTATGATTCAACATAGGTGCGCATAGAATTGAGGTGCGCACTTTTGCATGCAGAATGGTGCTTTTTCATGTACAAGAAGAAGCTTTACAGAAACAAAACAATACGATATACGAAAAGAGCAATGATAAAATAACTGTGGTTACAGTCTACTGGACAAGGAGACCTTGATGTTTATGGTGCGTGTGGAATACGATGAAAAAGCCGACGCCATGTACATCTGGCTCAGAAAAGCCAAGTACGACATAAGCGAAGAACTTTCAGAAAACGTGATTATTGACCTTGACAAGAAAGGGCGCATCATCGGCATCGAAGTCCTAGACGCATCCAAAAACATGGGAAAAGAGCTCGTAACCAAAATCTTGAGCACTGAAAAAATAGCCACGATAGCATAAACAATCTTCCTTAAAATGTGGCAATCAGCTATTCTTCTGCATAACCTACCTTCTTCATTATTTTTAGAACCAAACAAAGAAAACTTCAGGATTCGTAGTTTTTTCTTCCATATGGAAGTAATTCTTTCCAGTCAACAACCTACATAAACCTTATAGGGTTTTACCCAATTGCCTGGCCACATGCAGCAAAAGAGGTGAAAGCCATCAGAGAACTTACCCCACTTAAACAAGCTATAAGGGAACTGGCAGCGCTTGGAGAAGAAGAACACGAAGGGTCACTCATAGACCTCGCCGTACTGCTATCAGCAATCATCCGAACATACGAACACAAAGGCATCCATTACACACTACAAAAATACGCCCCAGAACTAATCAAAACCAAACCTGACGAGCCTTGAACACTGCAAGAAGGCAAATAGCAGATTAATAAGATTAGATTTATAGCAGAGATTTTGGAAAAAGGAATTATGGCTAAGCCGCCTAAATCCAGTCGAGCAATAGATGACCCAGAGTGGGTCGAATGGGCAAGAACCAAAACGGAAAAGAACCTTGCAATGATGCCTGAACTAAAGCCGCTGCAAGACAGACTCTTGTCCCTTGGTGGTGATTGGGTAGCGCTTGAACCTGAGCCCGATCTCGACTCCCTCTTGGACAAAGGGCGGCTCATTAAAGGCAGGGTTATTCTCAAACGAATATCGCCTCACAATTGCCACAAGAACTGTTGCGAATTATGGGAAAAGAATCCAAAAACCTGCAGAATCGCAACAGGATGGGCTCTTAGTAGCGACGGCATTTGGCGACAGCACACGTGGCTACTCAAAGGCAAAGCCATTATCGAAACAACTGAGCCCAGGACTCTGTATTACGGGATTGTACTCGGAGATAAAGAAGCCATCAATTTCTGGTGGCAGAATCAATAACCGCAAATGATCTTATTTGGTTGGTCTTCAGGCAGAAATTTCCATGGAGACAAACAAAAACGCTTACCATCTCTTGTTGATAGCTTAAATAATGTTCCCAAGACGCCAAAAACAAAAATGAATTCTATAAATTCCGCCTTTTCATTTTTCTCTTAAAAGCTCTAATTTCGCCATCTGATTTAATTTTTCCTTCCTTAATGAGTGTCTCACACTGTTTCCTGAGTGTTTCGTCTGAAAAATCCATTAATTCTCGATATTTTGACCAGTTAATGCAATCATCTAATTCGCTTACGCTTTTGTACTTTTTAAAAAATCTAAAAATATATCGCAATTCAGACTCTGAAATTCCGAGGTCTCGCTGGAGAGCTTCAATATAATTCACTAGCACTATACCGAGATTCTTTGAATTTGAATTCAGAAAAGTACTTATTTCCTGTGCCAATAGCCATCGTAGTTTTGCATTCGGTCTTCCTTCATGAGTCTTAGTTTTGGCGATAATACTTTTACAGTGCGTCAAAAGTAAAAGGTACTGTTTTTCAACGTTAGCTAAACGATTCTTTATGTCAGGGGTTGAAAGTACTCCCTCGAGGAAGGCGATTGCACCTAATCTAGATACCCCATCTGGGTCTGTAATTTTTCGTATTTCTATGGGAATTTGGCTTGTCATAATATCTTTCTTCTTAAACAGTACTCCATCTTAAATAGAATTCTCTCAGTTTCACAAGAGTTTCATTGAAATTTTGAGGAGGGTTATATTCCAGCAAAGTAAAAAATACGCAACGTAAAATATGTTGACTCTCTGCAGCATGGCCTATTACCGAACACTTGGTAAAGATGGGGTTACCTGTATTCACCACTATCGCCTCAGAAGTTAACCATGATTCCTTGGGATTTTTAGGATCTTCTTTCAAATTTATCGCAATTCCATGCCGAACTTGGCGAATCACAGGAATGCCATTTTTAGAGCCATTTTCTGATTCCACCAAACCTTTACCGTTTTCTGGTCCTATTACTTCGACCCCATTACCTGTGCCTTCACTCCCTGCTGTTCCCTCGGTTGGTTGTGAGCCGGGAACTTCCTCCGCTTTCATGCATCCCGCTGGCGATTCAACCAATGTTGTTCTATGCTGAGTTTTTAGAAAAGGATTGAAGCCAATAAAACAGGGGTCTTTAAGCAACTTGTTGATGTCACTTTCTAAACTCTTACAGATCGATTCGAGTTTAGGGTCTGTTTCAGTTGTCGGTTTATCTTCCAATGCATCGATACTTTCTAGCCAGTCACCAAATATGTCATACGCTTTTTGCCTGAATGATCCCCAAAGACGAACGTTAGTTTGATAGCGAAAATCACATTTATTTGTAGTGAGCAAGGAAGATAAGCCATCTGCAAGTATTTGTCCAGTTATTCTTTTTCGAAGAGCCGGCTTGACAAGATAGTCAAAATCGAACCATTGTGTGGCTTTTATTTGCTTGCCAAATACAACTATTTCAAGACCTTGTTTTTCTGTTAAATCGTTTTTAGCTAGCTCGAAATAGCATTTAAATTCCATTTTTCCAATTTTGAAGATTTTAGGGGAAACAGTCTCCTTGCTAAACCCAGTCTTCCAGGGACTTATTTGTTCGCCAGAATAAGAAATAACAATATTCCTATATCTTCCGAGAAGAATGGCGTTATAGTATGTCTGAATTGTGTGAATAATCCGTTCCTTGCTCAACATCAAAGCGTCTTCTTTATTTAGCCTAACTTCAAATAGAGTTCCGGTATGAGTTAAGCTCTTTTTGTTAATATAAGTCCATTTAGGTGCGTTACTTATTACTGTAATCTGACTTGAGCCATGGAAATCTTTAGACTTAGTCTCCGTGACAATACTTTCTCCTGCCGCTAAGAAAATTAGATATAACTTCGAGCCAACTCCTGCAAAGCCTATTCCTTCACCCTTTGATTTTGATGAAATCGACAACGCATGATAGTTTTCTTCAAAAACACTCCTGCTCATTCCTTCCCCGTTATCTACAACTCTAAAGATTTTTCGACCTTTATCATCTGAGAATACACAAATATCTATCCGACTGGCTGCTGCGTCAAGAGAATTTGCGATAGCCTCAAGAACGAGAATTTCCGCAGCAGAATACGGATACATCTCAACAAAATTCTGAATGACTTTTAAAACATCAACTTTTAAGTCCGACCAGCCGCTCATCCGCAACACCCCCAAACGATACTGCTATCATTTATAACTATCATTCTTCAAAATCTTTCGGTTTATAAAGCATTATCCACTAACTTGCTAGACTTGTTTTAATACATCTAAAATTAAGATTAAATTTATAGCCGAGGATATACGATAACATAACTGATGGCTATGGTTACAAAGGTGCTCAAAAGAAAAGAAGTTGAATTAGGGTTTGTTTATATACCTGTCAAAAACAGAGCGGAACTTATGGGAGACACATCAGCACCGTTTGATACTAAACTAAACGATTCCCCAGCAAAAGTCGATAAAAAAGGAAGAATCTGGTCTGAGTATCTTAAAAACCGCTATACGACAGGAACAGAAGTGGATTTAAGCAAAAATGCTTACGGCTTCCAAATTGTAATGAATAAACAAAAAACAGAGAACCCAAACGAGAAGGAAATGAAGTGTCTAAATTTAGACACAGTTTACTTAGGTGATTGTGCAGAAATACTGAAAACTTTCCCCGACGGGTCAATTGGCCTCATAGTAACTTCGCCCCCATATGCATATAACAGAAAATCAACCTATGGCGGCGTTCCAATAAGGAAGTATGTAAATTGGTTTCTTCCCATTTCCCTTGAACTTAAACGAGTGCTGAGTCCAACAGGCTCTTTTATTCTGAACATCAAAGAACGCGCTATTAACAGTGAGCGACAAACTTACGTAATTGAGCTTATTCTTGAAATGAAAAAGCAAGGTTGGCTTTGGACTGAAGAGTATATTTGGCATAAAAAGAACTGTTACCCTGGCAAATGGAATAACCGCTTTCGGGATGCATGGGAACGTTGTCTTCAATTCAATAAGCAAAAGCAGTTCAAGATGTTCCAGAAAGAAGTTATGGTGCCAATGGGAAAGTGGAAAGATAAAAGGCTGTCAAGACTGAGCGAAATCGACAAAGTAAGAGATGTCTCTAAAGTCGGTAGCGGTTTTGGGAAGAATGTTTCAAACTGGCTTGGGAAAGACCTAGCATATCCAACAAATGTATTACATTTAGCAACCGAGTGCTCAAATCAACAACATAGTGCCGCCTTCCCAGTAGACTTGCCTAAGTGGTTTATTAAATTATTTACAGAACAGGGAGATGTTGTTCTTGACCCTTTCATAGGCTCAGGCACAACAGCCATTGCAGCACTTGAGTTGGGAAGACATTTTGTCGGTATAGAAAAAATGGATCAGTATCACAAATTGGCCATAGAACGAATCGCTAATTTTCACGAAAAAAATGGTCATCAAATAGAACTATTAAAGGAAGAAGAAAAAATTGGCAACACTTAACCCAGAAAAACTTGAATCATTAATCAAGCAATGCCTAAATGACTTTCATGAAAGACGAATTAAGACTCTTGAGAAATTAAACCTTAGAAGAGTCCTGAAGAGAAAAAACCCCTATCTATTTAGGGCATTAGGAACAGAGCAAGCAGCAGAGATTGTGAAGAAAATTCTAGAAGCATATGTTAGTTCTTCTGACGAAACAATATTCGGAGACGCATATTTTGAGCAAATAGCTCGTAATCTTCCAAACATCCAAGTGTCAGATGGCAAAGGCTGCGACTTAATTCTAAATGAAGAAAAAGTTATTCATGCTTATGCGCTCAAATCCGGTCCAAATCCATTTAATTCAAGTGCCAAAGAAAAACAACATAACGAGTTCATGGAACTAAAGAGTCGTCTTATGAAACTGCAAAAGCAATTTGATCCGGTACTTGCTTACGCTTACGGCCGAAAAAACAAACTATCAAGCGGAAAATACATATACCGTGAAAGTTCAGGGCAAGAGTTTTGGAAAGAAATTACGGGTGATGAAAACTTCTATCTCAAACTAATTACTTTGATGAAGGACGAACCGCTAAAGAGAATAGACCAATATCAACATGATTGGGATGCAACCGTAAACAAATTTACGAAAGAGTTTATGGAAGATTTTTGTCTTGCTGATGGCCACATAAATTGGGAAAAACTAACTCAGTTTGTCAGCGCTAGTGAAACCTTAAAGCTTCCAAAACGCAAGAAAACGAAGGAACCAAAAATCTATTAAATAACTCAACCGCGCTAGCTAGTAACTTTTATTTGGTAGGTTTTTATGTGTTGATGTAAAACTGAAAATGCATATGCCTCGATAGCTCAGCCCAGTAGGCCGTTGCCTTGTGGGCGTTAAATTGACAATTTAGTTTAAACAAGTTTTATCAGAATAATCAACAGTAATATCGATCGATAGATAGAGGTGGAGAGGAGGAAGTTATGGTGAAGGTTCTTTCTTGTAGGAGTCATTTGGATTGTAATCGGGAGTGTTGGTGGTTTAATCTTATTAGCCCTGAAAATTGGCTGGAAAGAGAGCCTTTTTTAACTTTAATTTTAAATGGCAAGGATGCTAATGAGAGGGTTGGCTCAATTATTATACCGCTGAATGGTGAGTGGCGTGAGCGTATTCTTAAGGCGCCATCTGGTTCTTTAAAGGGAATGAAGGCCATAAAGGCGCATGTGTACAAGGTGAGGCAAAGCGGTGAATATTGGATTTATTTTGGGAAAGTAAGCGACGGAGTTTACCCTGTTAAGCTCCAAGAAGAGTAACATACGCAAGGGAATTTATTTTTTATGTTCGGCTATATATTTCTCAATCCAAACCCAATCAGGATTTCCATGATTGAAAAAAGTTGAGAAGTTGTCCTTTAACCATTCGTAATAATCATCTTCGGTAAACTGGCAGAATGCTTCCACGAGTTCCTTCTTCTTAATAGATTTAGGAATCGGCGAATCGGTTTCCTTTAGCCCTTCCATAACAAATTCTTCCACTACTTTTCTGTCTAACAAGAGCGTTTCCTCCTAAAGCCTCTTATAACTTGCATCTTCTATGGGCTCCGGTCTCCGGATGAATGCGTTCTTAATAAACTTGACGTCAGCGCGTTGTCCTGAATTATCGAGCTAACAAAGCCTATAAGAGAAAAGTAAAAGCATTGGGTAGTAACTTTTATTTGGGTAAGGTTTTATGTGTTGGTGTAATCTGGGCGTCTTTGGTGGGTGCCTCGATAGCTCAGCCCAGTAGAGCGGCTGCCTTGTAAGCAGCAGGCCGCGGGAGCAAGGCCCGCCCGAGGCTCCACAAGAATTTAAACTTCAGGTGCGGGCTCGTCTTTGGCTGCCTTTGGATCCTTGCCCGTTAACTTGTATTTGCGCCCTTGTGTTTCTATGATTTCGTGCTCGAAGAGTTTGCGCAATGATTTGAAAACTTTTTTGGAGGGTTCGCCTGTTTTGTCAGTTAGTTCTTGGAGGGTTAATTCTTTTCCTTCAGTCTTTAAGGTTTGATAGACTTTTTCGTCGATTTTGTTAAGTTTCACTTTGACCACTGCCTTATGCTGTTTCTTTGTGTTATGGTACAGTTGGCTTTTTCAATTTTGCGGTATCCACCCAGAAGATGACTTGATAAGTTCACTGGCTAATTGGTGCCTTGCAATAGTCTCTGTCTTTTAATTAGAAATAAAGCAAGTATGCTTGACTCAAGAATTAGATTCTGCGTTCTCTTTCCTCTCTTATCAGCAAGGTTGAATCTTTCGTTTTTCTCTTCTCGCTTCGCTTCTCAATCTCTTCAAGGGCAGTTATCAATTCCATTTGTTTGATTCTTTGCTCTAGAAAAGCTCTAACCTCTTGGCTCCAATTCGCACTGTTTTTAACCATTTTTTCTTTAAGTTCTTGAGGCATCCGTATAGTAAAGCGTGTTGACATAATCGTTTAGACGATTAGCATTATTCATCCGCGAAGATTTAAAACTTTATTTTTCACCATTTGTGCACAAAAAACTCAATCAAATGTTATATCGAATTAAAGGAATAAAACCAACCTCTTAAATCTATAACGGCAACGTAGCTTTTACACTCGCGCCTTGACCGACTCCACGGCTCCATTTACCATTGCAATAAGTGCTGAACTCGCAGGTAATGCATGAACCCTTAACTCCTAACTCACAACAACTATCTACTTCAGGCTCTCTCATCTTCCAACCCCAATCTTCGGAAAACCAAAAATCGACCTGGCAATATAAGCAAAATTTCAAAAAGAGAATATTTCGAATACGGTAATACCTTGCTGAAGGCTCTACTCTCAGTCTTTAGAGGCATCGTCCTCTTTAGCGTTAAACGCATGTTTCTTCTCAGGCGAAACCTTCAACCCGTGATACTCATACATAATCCTTAGTGCGTCTCGGATGGCTTCGTTGCGGCTGTTGTAGACGCCTTTTTCGATTAACATGTTTAACAAGTCAAGATACCTCTTCGTGAGCCGAATTGTGATGCGTTCTCTCTTGTTGCTATCAGACACCTTTATGTCACCATTTAGACGCTTTCTAAGCGATGTAATGCACGAAACTTGTCCATATAAGTTCTTGGCAGATAAACATTCGCCTCCTGTCTGCCAAAAATAACCTGAAAAGTCAGGGGCTTCCTGCGGGTCAAAAGCGTAAACAAAAAGCGCCTCCCCTCAGACCTATAGGGGAAACCACTATTTGGCACAGAAATCCATCAACAAAAATAGGCTAAATTGTTCGGCTAACCAACAACACGCTGCCCCAACAACACACGAAACCCACTTTCTCTTGCAAGAACCGTACAGTTCCCAAAGACTTCGTTGAAGAGAGCAGGCAGCGTTTTAGCGCCGATTTTAGACCGAATCACCATCTGGAACGTGGCTTTATCCGCCATGACTTTTGCGGCTTCTTTCACAATGGCTTTCACCGTCTCCATACCTGCACTAACAGGCGGATTCGAAAGCACACAATTAAACACTAAACCTTCCACAGGCTCATACAAGTAACCAAAACGCACCTCAGCATTGACTATCTTGTTTAACTCAACATTCCTTTTTGCCAAACGCACGGCTCTCACATTCACATCCGACATAACCACGCTCAGCTTCGGGTTAAGAGCGGCTGCAACTATTCCAACAGCACCATAACCGCAGCCAATGTCAAGAACGCAGCCTGTTTTCGGCAGAACCATCGATTCGATTAACAGCCTTGTGCCTGGATCAACCCGCCTCTTCGAAAAAACGCTTGAAGCAGTCAAAAACTCGAAGCTCTTCCCGCACAGGACGGTTCGAACTAAACCGAACCTCTCCTTTGACTTGGGCTCAGCCACAAAATAATGGTCCGTGCTACGGTTGTCCTGATTTATGCTCGCTACCACTTTTCCAAACCTTCGGATAAGTGCCCCTAAGCATCAACACTCTCTCTAGAGCAGCAACAGCACCATGCCTTAAACTCAACATTTCCTCAGCTGAAACAAGCGCCCTCGCCAACGCAACTGCCTCACCCTTCAACGTGAAAATAGAGAGAATCGAATCTTTCTCAATGCCGTTTGCAACCTGCAATACGCCTGGAGCAGTCAAGTTTGCACCATGACACAACGCATCAACAGCCGAGTCACGAACCACAATCTTAGGAAGCAAAAACAACGCCTCTTCCATAGGCACAATAAATTTGTGAAGGATCGCCTCATCTTTTTTCTCTTCCCACTCACCAAACCAGTACGCAACATCATGCAAAGTAACTTTTGAAGCGCTAGTTTCAGTGAATGATCCCGAGCGTGTCCTGCGCAGTTCCTGCATGTGGGCGCCGACACCTAGGATTTCGCCGATGTCAAAGCAGAGTTTGCGTATGTACGTTCCAGCCTCGCAGCCAACTTTGAAGAGAACATTACGCCCATCAGTTTCCAAATAGTCAATGTAGTAAATGCGTCTAGTTCTAAGCTGCCGCTTAACAGAAGAACGCAGGGGCGGACGCTGATAAATTTCATCCTCAAACTCCAAAAGAACCGGCTTAACCTGTTCCTCTTTAGCGTCACCGTGAAGCTTCATCACGCAAACGTATTCTTTGCCGCTGTAGAGAAACGCCTGAACAACCTTCGTAGCGTCCTCTAAGGTGATGGGTAAAACACCGGTCACTTTGGGATTTCTCTGGCTTACTGCTTAAGCCTCTAGAGTCCCGCCGTGGCCAATGTTGTTTAGGTGCATGATTTTTTTTACCCACGCGGCAACTTCGTGGCTTGTTGGACCAGCTGGCTTGTCAAGGTTTATTGTGCCGTACTGGATGTACTCTTTGGCTGGTCTTTCAGAGGGCAGGTGCCCATACTTTGGGCTGGTTGTGTCCTCTGCTTTCGTCAACAGTTCACGTTTGATTTCCCACGGGGGAATTGTTCTAGGCATATGACTGTTTTTCTCCTAACTGGTTGTAAGAAAAATAGATACGGGATAATTAAAGCTTAAACTATTGCAGTTTTAACTGCTTGAGTCATTTCTTGCAGTTTGCCTGCAGCGTCCAAAACTTGAGCTACTTCCTCGTCTGAAGCGCCACGTTTAACCTCAATCTTATCTTGAAGAGGCATAATATGGTTTATGTTGACTCGTCTCCGCTTGACTCCCGTAACCTTTTTTGGTCCTGTCACTAAAACGAAGCTTTTATCCATTACATCTATTACGACGCATTTTTTGCCGTTCTCTCGACCGACTTGTTTTACGCATATTCTGCCAATTTCTATAGCGGGCATCCTTATTCAGTCTCCGTAAAAACAAAATACAACAACTGGCAGATATAAGCATAACATAATTTCAATCAAAAATTGAAAGGTAACCCAAAGACGATCTATTAAATAACGCATTCAAAAAGTTTTTTCTTAAAATTAAAATTTGCCAGCTGAGCCTAAACCCCACAATAATCACCGACTTGTCGTAAGCACTTGCAAAAAGCATCTCCTTGATGTTATCTCAGACAACGCTTGGCAGCCGCTTAAGAACCCGTACAGTGCCACTGTAGAGCGTGTTCCTCAACTGGCAAATAATATTCTCTCACAAAAGAATATAATATTATGCTGGCACCTTCATGCAACAAATAAAGAAATATACTCACAAACTGTATTGAAGGAATCTGCGATGGCAGGCTTGGGTGAACACTTCACAGCATCGTTAAGTTTTCAAGTTACTAAAGCTCACTTGCGGAACTACTGTGTATGCAAAAAACTTAAACTGTACTATGTTGTCACTTACGTTGCTGGTGCCGGGGTATCCGAGCCAGGTCTAAATAGGCGGCCAGATTAAGATTGCCTAAGATATGGAGGAGGACTTAAGATCCTCTGGCGCAGGCCTTCGTGGGTTCAAGTCCCACCCCCGGCACCACTATGTTGAAAGTAAGGGTTTTCGAAGCTGTTTTTTCGCTTATTTAGATTAGTTTTATAAGTGTTTCGCATAATTTAATTCAATAAGCAATTTGACAAATCTAGGAAAACAGAGAATCAAATGCTAAAGTCTTTGACCATCGGCGGCAAGTATGTAATTTCGAGATTTTGGACACATACCCCCTTCATTCTCAGTCACTCAGTGACATCAGCATGCAACTGTAGATGCAAAATATGCAACATTTGGAAGAAGAAACCAAACGCCAATGAGTTGACCGCTCGTGAAATTTTCCGGATGTTAGACGAAGCAAAGCGATTGAATTTCGTGGCTTACGTTGCATGGGGCGGGGAGCCCTTGTTGAGACCTGACATTCTTGACATTTTGAGCCATGCTCACCGCCTAGGATTTTACACGAGCATTATCACGAATGGAACTTTACTCAAAGAGAGAGCTAAAGAAATCGCAAAGATTGTTGACTTAACCTGGGTTTCTCTCGATTATGATTCCGAATATCACAGTGAAATGCGAGGTTTTGCAGGAACATTTGAAAAAACAATAGAGGGCATCCGAGAACTCAGGTCGGCAGGCGGAAGAGTTGCAGTAAACTGTGTGCTAAGCAAACTCAATATAGACGCTGTTGGGAAAATGGGGGAATTGGCAAAAAGGCATCAGCTTAAACTATCTTTTGACCCAATGGAAGTATTTCCGGGAAGCAACGAAGAGTACGGTTTAGCGCCTAGCCAACGTAAAAAAGTGTTCTCTGAAGTCGCTGTACTCAAAGAAAAGGGATACCCCATTCTTAACTCATACGAATACGCGAGAAATCAGGCAAACTTAACCTACTCTTGCGCCCAACCCTTCATTTTCTTGGATGTATCCGAGGACGGAAAGATCAGACCGTTCTGGTGTCAAAGGAGCAACAAGATGCTGGGAGACCTGAGAAAGCAAAGCCTGAACGAAATAATACATTCCTCCTCTGTCAAAGATTTCGCCAAAATCTCGCAAGGATGTTGTATTTGCACACACGCCACTGCCTTTGAAACCTCGATTTTCTATTCCGCCCAACGTTTCCTTTCAAACGTCTATCGCCTGAAAAACCCCTATTTGAGATTCATCGTAGATTTTGCTCTAACGTGAACAATGAAACTTGTTACCTTTTTAACGCAAAATGCCCCTTCTAAAAATGACGGTCAAACTTAATTTTTGTTTTTGGAAATATCAAAGTCATCTATTACAGTAGTGGTCGTAAAAAAGCAAATTAGGAGGAAACTGGGAAGTTGCGAATAATATCTCCACTGCGGTTGGGTTCAAGTCCCACCCCCGGCACCACTATGTTGATTCTGACGGGGGTTTAAACTGAATGAACAATTCCATAATCAAATTGCTGTGTATTTTGCTATGAGCGCCTAAATATTTTGGCTCATTTCAAGTCGCCGGATGGCATAATTCGTTCAGGACACGCAAGAGCCTCAATTAGCGTGGTCTCAATTCCATCAGGAACTAATTCGCTTACAGTTAGTAAAACTTAAATCTGGGCAGCTACCTAAGATTATCCGTAGCAATTTGGCGACAAGCCAGAGTGTCGCAAAGGGATATTTGAGTGAAATTTATCACCTTTGTGGTAGGCTCAGCCTATTTGTCGCCAAATCAAATTTATTTGTTTCTACAGATTTGGTCCTTCAGCTTTGTAAGGTTAATTATCTTAGCGCCGCAAAGCCTAAGATCCCAAGACGAGCTGTGCTCAAAACTCATAACCTCCACCAGTTTGCCTGCTTTTAACAAGTATTCAATCGCAGGAAAAATATCCTTGTCACCTGTGCCGAAGATACAGGCATCAAATCTTGCATTCACTAATCCATCAACCAGCGAGTCAGCCACAATTTGAGTGTCAATTTTCTTTTCTTCTGGTTTCGAAGAACCATACCTGTGAAGCTTGACGAGCTTGAGTGTGTAACCAAATCCGCCAATTTTCTTAAAGAAATTGATTTCTCCAAGAGAGTTTTCAGTGCTATCATAATAATTTAAATCAACTGGAGTTCTGCCACTAATCATTATTGGCTTAAGCTTGGAATAGTCTATTCTGACACCAATATCTTCCCCAGCATGAAACAGGTTGGCTCCGTCAATGTAAGCACTTACCCTTATCGGCGAAACTTTTCCTCCTCAATCTCAATTGGTTCAAAAAATATGCGTCTTCCAGAATATAACGCTTTAAGAGAGCTATCTTTATTTGCGTTTCGAAGAACGCGCCATACGTTTCGGCAAAAGTCATTAAGGTTGTAACTTTGGGTAGAATAACAAAACTTGGAAAGAAAAAAAGAGGATTATGCGGGTGATAATCTCCACTTGGGGCTGGGTTCAAGTCCCACCCCCGGCACCACCCTCTTGGGAAGCACTCGGGGTTTGTGTGGCGAGAGGTTGTTTTTTGGCCTGTTTTCTGCGTGACCTTGTTTTAGAATTTTTCAAGTTATTGCGATGGTTCAAACGTAACTCATCATTTTTTACTCTTGCGTGTGGCCAGAAGAATGCGCTTGCAAAAAGCACTATGAACGAAATAAAGACCAGCATAAACAAGGTGTCATATGCCTGTCCAATAGTGGTTTTCCAAAGGAAACATTGGAAGTAATCCTTAGAGTAAGCGCCAGGGCCAGGCCAACTCCATCCCGCACCACCAGGACTAGCTTGCCACCACACTGGCCCACTTACGATGAGGTCAAGTTGCCAGAGACTGAAGAAAAGCAAACCCATAGCAGCCATTACGCCTGCAAGGTTAATGATGGCGCTTGTCTTTACCATATTCCTCCAGAAATTTCTCATGCGCTCAGGCAATTCTCCTTTTTGTTCCATGCGACCAGTCCACTTGCCACTCAAGTAGCCCATTGTTGAAAATCGAGCGGTCTCAAATATCCCGTAAACAAAAACGCCTGTGCCCGATAGTAGCATTGCAAAGCCTGAATAATTCATTAGCGTGTTTTTTGCGTAGGAGCTAGCAAGTAGTGAACCAGTAATGATTAGCATTGAGCCGATGCCGATTGCCCATATGCTTCCCAATATAATTCTCGGTTCGGTATCACGGCGGTTTCCGTTTAGGCTCCAGTTGCTTTTTAGGATTGTTACAGCCGTTCCTGACATGCCTAGGCTTAAGATGGCTATCCCGATTAGTAGCATTCCAAAGCCCGTATAGTTCATTATTGTTTCTTTTGCGTAACTGCCAGCTACTATAGAACCGATAACAGTAAGAACTATTCCGATGCCGACCGATAGTATGCTATAAGTTAGAAACCTTGGTCTATCTACCCTGATGCCGGCTTGTTTTCTGTTCTTATTTAAGTTGGTCTGCAGCATCCCCAACAATGTTCCGAATATGCCTAAGACAAAAAAGCATATTCCAGTTAGCAGCATCCCGAAACCTGCGCAGTTTATTATTGTATTCTTTGCATACGTACCGCCTAGTATAGAGCCAATAATACTCAGAACCACACCGACACCGATTGCCCATATGCTTAGAAACAGCGTCTTTGGTTTGTTAACTCTAATGCTTGCTGGCTTTGCTTGGCTTAAGCGAGTTTCTACGGTTGCTGTAGCCGTTGCACACATACCAAAAACAAAAACGGCTATTCCTGCAAGCAGCATGCTAAAGCCTGTATAATTTGTTATTGTTGCTTTCGCGTAAGAACTAGATATTACAGAGCCAATAACGGCTAGAACTAAACCAATCACAATTACCTTTGTCTTGCTAGAGAGGGCTTCCTGACTTTTCTCCTTAGTTCTTGCAGGTGCACCCATTTCCCTCACCGTATACTCTTTTAATCGCCCACCAAGCCGATACCATTAGCTACTGTGCTTCTTGCCTATAACATTTAAGTCTGTATTCTATATTGGGACAGAACGCTTAAGGATTGATAGCAACCGCCTGGCTGCTAATTGAATAATCACTGCTTGAGATAATTAAGCAGCTTGGCCTAACTGTTCCAGATGTTGGATGGCAGTTTTTCCGGTTGAAAAGGGCTTTTGAAAACGTGCTTAAGGATAAAGCTGCTCGCTATGCCGGTTCTGAAGGCTTCGGAGACATGGAAAGCCATGAGCTTTAGGTATTCATCACGGCAAAGAGGCATTCCGCCAGGTGGATCTGACAGCGGGTCGAGTCAGGTTGCATCCTTAAAGATGTTTGAAAATCACCGAGTGAGAGACAGAGACGGAAGGGACCTCATTTTAAATGAAGCTTGGGCGAGTAGCTCAGTACGGATAGAGCACCAGCCTCCTAAGTTGGGGGTCGAGGGTTCAAATCCCTCCCCGCTCGCCACAGACAAACCCCGCCCATTTTGAGCGGGTGTTACTTGCGTTTTTTGAAAACTTTGTTGCTTCCGAAATCGCAAACCAATTTGGCTATAAACTGCTAGAGGAAGCACTTGGTTACTTTTTCTGTTGGTTTATTGTGCTTGTTAAGCTCGTGGTGTTTCTTTTGGGGTTGAATGCGGCTGCTATTTCTTTGTAGTTAACGATGATTAGAGACAGCAAGGTGAAGAGGGGTATGAGAGAGTAATAGTAGAGTGGTGTATTAACGGCAGAGGAAAAAACCATGCTTATGAAGCCAGAGGCCATGCTTGGGTAAAGAAGCATTATATTTGACAAGGCCAACGCGCTGATTGCGCTTGCCGTTGCAGTTTTGAGGTTTTTGCGGTTGAACATTATGAAGAGCGGTATCGCCAACAGTCCGAATCTTGGGTCAAAAAACCCAAAGGCAAAGGCAATTCCAGACAGGTATGGTCTTCCTCGGCTGCCAAAATAGAAGCTGAGTAGAAGCAGGAAGGTGATGAAGACTTTGGCTTGTCCCTCGCCCCATTGCCAATAGTAGCTTAGGGAAAGGCCCCCTTGCGGGGAGGGGAAAGGCAGCAGCAACGCGATAACCATAACCACGAAGGTTACTGCAAGAGGCTTGCCGCTTAAGAGCTTGTAGAGCAGATACGCCATTAGGGGAAGAAGCATAAACTGGACTATGTCAAAGGCTAAGAGTGCCTGCTGATAATTCAACGAGAGAAAAGGCGAGACAACAAGCAGGAAAGAAGGCAGGTACTTGTAGGTTTCAGGATGTGGAAGTATGACTGGTTCCCCATCATGTAAAGCTCCGAAAGTGTAAATGTGCGCTGGATTATTCCATAACCTCCAAGCGCCCATATAATAGGCTGAGAAATCTTTCGCCAATATAGTGCCTGAAGTGTTAATGCCCGCATTGACGGCGTAAGTCTCTGGATAAGCTACGATAAAAGTATACAAATTCAAGGCGATAAGTACAGCGATTCCTATTATGAAGACACTTTTGGTTAATGATGGTTTGAAAGTCATCTTTACCCGTCAATTGATCGCAGTTTTATTCTAATACTCAAAGTACTAGAATTTTTATACTTTGGTATTGCAATTTTTTGGCTTTAAACTTATTTGAAAACAGGGTAAATAATGTAAATTTTTACCTTTTCCTTACCTATTATCTAGACCAATAGGTCGTTTCAAACTTCCTTTTAATCTAAATCTGCGTCTATTCCGTGTAAATAGACCAATCATATTCATGCAAAAATTGCCTTATTGAATATTCCCTGTCAGCGAAAAATCCTTTCCTATTGTATTACAGTTGTAATACAAATGAAAATGCTTTTATTCAATCTCTTTCTTGAAGGCGTTGAATGCCCAAACTAGAGGATTGAATGATAAATGAATATGCTAAAACAAAGTAAAGCTAAAAAAACCTCAATAATGGCTATGACGGCAGCACTCTACGCCGTTTTCTTCTTCCTATCTTACATGATAGCAATTCCAAGGTTCACAGTTCTCTACCTCCCAATAATCCTCTTAGGCGTATTTCCACTCTGGTTCGGGTGGAGCGGCTTAGTCGGCAGCATGATTGGCGCCTTCATAGGAGGTGTGTACGTTGAAGGCTTACCTTTTTACCTTGCTTGGGTAGAAATAACCACCGCCGTCGTCATTTACGGCTTAAACTGGCTGCTTATCCCAAAGGTAGCTGCAGAACCAAAGACAAAAAAGGGGCTCGTCATACTCTCAAGCATTTATGCCTTATCCTTATTCGTAGGCACAAGCGTCATTCTTTGGCAATTCGCGACTGTTGGCTTAATTCCTACCGAAACTGCTTGGATTTTTCTTTTGCCTACTTTTGCTCTCAACTTGCCAATAGTCTTGATAGCTTGTCCTGCTCTGATTAGGGCGGTGTCTCCGAAACTTAAAACTTGGGGCTTGTACTCTGGCAACTTTGCGGATTGGAGACGCCTCAGAACCAAATCCTAAGTATGGCATCTTTTTTATTCCTCTCTTTTACCGGCATTCGTCGGTTGACTTGAACTCTGCTGTAATAGTATCAAAAAGGTTTGCGCATGAATGATGGGCAATGCTTTTAAGTTATCGGTCACCTAAAGGCAGTTTTGAGTGCCTAAACATGAAAATAAGAATAATAAAATTAACCCCTGAATTACTCATCGCGTTGTTGCAGGGAAAAGCATCCTCTTTGGCTTCCAATTTGCCCAGCGATACTGAACTATTAGACTTAAAACTTGATTTGTTTTCCAAGCAAGTGCTCGCGATAGTTAGAAGCGACAGTTTTGAGGACATTGCCGAATCCTTTCCAATTCCAGAATTCAACCTAACAAACACTGGAGAACCTAGAATTGCACCAAAGCCGATTGGGACCGTTAAACTAGAATCTAAGCCTGACCTTAAGCCTGCAAATGTAAAGTTAATTCAACCAAGCAAAACCTCATCCAAAATGGAAAATGAATTTAGCCCAGAGCAGCGCAAACTGCTCAGTTTTACAGTTAAGGGAGATTGCGTTGTGGTAAAGCCAGTTCAATTTTTAAAGGCTGAATGGGAAGATATCAATGAGGTTGTCCGAAGTTTGGGCGGTAAATGGGTGAAAGGTGACATTATCAGCTACTGGGAAATCCCAGCGCAATAGGGTTGATGGTCTGCTTTGAGTAAGAAACGAAAATCCTTTAAACAAGATGTGCCTATTCAGAATAAGAGTGGTGTTAAGATGGAAAAAACTGATAAACCTCTAACTAGAGACGCACTAATCTCTATGCAAGTCGTAGACGCAAAAGGACGATTGGTAGGAAAAGTTAAAGATATCGCTTTCGCCGTTGGAAAGACGGGCATTTCCTTGTCAGTGGAGAATGAGGCTGGAGAAACCCAACACATCCCTTGGGAAGATGTTCAAGGAGCATCAGACTTCATACTTTTAAAAGCAGTTCCACAAAGCACTTATCAACCACAACAGCAGCAGCAACCCGTTCAAACTAGTTCTCTTAGTGAGGAAGAAAAGGTTTTTGGGCCTTATGAACAGCAGCAGCAACCCGTTCAAACTGTAGTTAAGGAACAGTCAACTCAACCACTTTGCCCAACATGCAATCAACCTCTCACATGGATTCCACAATACAAAAGATGGTACTGCTACAACGACAAAAAATACGTTTCAGTGGGTAAGAAAAAGTTTTTGGGCTTTATGAACCGCAGCAGCAGCAGCAGCAACAACGTTCAAACTGTAGTTAAGGAACAGTCAACTCAACCACTTTGCCCAACATGCAATCAACCTCTCACATGGATTCCACAATACAAAAGATGGTACTGCTACAACGACAAAAAATACGTCTAAACAGCATAAACTATCTTAAAACATTTTTAATTTTTAATTTTTACGCCGTTCCATTTAACAAGGACTTTTCCAATATTGTGATTGTTCCGTTTTTTCCAAGACGGAGTTGCCTTTCAGCCTTAAACATAGCCACGTGCGCATTCTTCACTTCTATACAGTTACCCACTGAAACGGCGTTTACCTGTTGGTCCCAAAGGCAAAGCATTATTTTTCCTGTTTCATCACCTATCCATGCGTTAGAAACAAGGGCGTTGTCTCTAAATTGAGTATGAACCTTGGATGGCTCAGAAGTTTCCAGCACTTTGGCAATTACATTGACCTTTTTCATGCCTACTCGTAGATTCTCTATCTTCATATGTGGAGGGACCGGGTTTTGCTTTGCGATCTCTTTTCGGACTCTGCTTGTATCCATCCAATTATCGAATGAAACATCCTTTTGTGAGAGAGTTTCTTCGGGAACCCTGAATTGCGCAATTACTTTACTATTTTTAGTTATTAGGAAGATGGCTTCGTTGTTAACACTTCCACGGTATTCAACCGTTAAGTCTTCGCATGCTGATTTCCCGTGTTCTTTTGCCTGAATTAAAGCCTGAAACAGTTCGGTGGGATAAACGCCATGCTGTGCTGAAATGAAAGCAAGCTGATCTTCTAATGTTGGCTTTTTTGATTTCATACTTAATTTTTTCCTCTTTATAGCGAATTATCTTGAAGAAAGCAAATGTTAGGTTTCAAAATTTACTTTTTCTTGATTAATTCTGACAGTTTATTATTAATATCGTGTTAACTATAAAGGCTTAGCTATAAAAAAACGGAATTTTCAGGGTAATTTGTATGATTTGCCTTGATGCGCTATGGGTTTGTTTTTTGTCCAAAAAGGAAAAAGACTAGTACTTTACAATATATCTATGTAAACAAGCTGTTTTGAGGCTTAACGGTTTTTGGTGAAAAATGTGATGGAGGATCTAAGAGAATTAACTAAAGTCAAACTAAGCAATTTGGATAAAATCTTTTACCCAGAAGTTAATGTTAGCAAAGGACAAGTTATCGAGTACTACATTAAAATGGCGCCGAAAATGCTACCGATTATGACTGATAGACCGTTAGTTCTAACCAGATACCCTGATGGCGTTAATGGCGAAAACTTCAGTTTTTTTGAAAAAGACGCTCCACAAGGTACGCCCGAATGGATTAAAATAAAAACAATTTACTCCCCAACGTCCCAACGAGACGTCCACTATATCGTTTGCAACAACTTGGATACGCTTATTTGGCTTGCAAACTTGGCAGCATTAGAAATCCACATGCCCTTCTCCAAGATTAACGCTCTGGATAAGCCTGATTTACTATTTTTTGATATTGACCCTGAACCACCAGCAACGTTAAGTGATGCCGCAGAGGTTGCGCTTTTGCTTAAAGACAAGTTGCTAGATTTAGGACTTACACCTTTCATTAAGACTTCAGGCAAAAAAGGTCTTCATGTCATAATTCCAATAGTTCCAGAGCATACTTTTGAAGAAGCAAGGGCTTTTGTGCATAAAATCGGAATCGACTTAGCCAAGGAAAGTGACATTGTTGTTTCCGAATTCAAGGATACAAAGAAGCCAGGAAAGGTTTTCGCCGATTACCTCCAGAATTCGCCGATGCGAACAATGGTGGTTCCTTACAGCTTAAGGCCGACGCCTCAAGCCTCTGTTTCGACACCTTTAGAGTGGACTGAAATAAAGAAAGGCATAAACCCCTCCGGCTTCAATATTTTTAGTGTAGTTGAGCGGAAACTTGATCCGTGGAAAAATATTTTTGAAAAAAGAGTTAAACTGGAGATTTAATTATGACTCAGGAAGATTTAGAAAAAAAGCAAAGTGAAAAAGTTGGTGCGGCTGCTCCGAGAAGGTCAATTTGGTCGGGGAGTATCACAATTGGTTTAGTGAATGTCCCTGTTAAATTGTATTCCATGATTTATGACAAGGGAATAAATTTCCATTTCTTGCATAAAGTTGACGGTCAACCTTTAAAATACGTTAAAATGTGCACTAAGGACGACAAGATTGTACCTTGGAGCGAGGTCATCCGAGGCTATGAGGTAGCTAAAAACGAGTATATAGCATTTGATAAGAAAGAGTTAGATGCTGCAAAACCTGAGTCTGACAGCCGTATACGGATTAGCAAGTTTGTCGATTACTTCTCGGTTGACCCAATTTACTTTGATAAGACTTACGCTTTGATGCCCCAAAAAAACAAGGAAGCTTACACTTTACTTTTGAGGGCGCTTGAAAGAAAAAACAAAGCTGGCGCTGCACGAATAACCTTGAGAACGAAAGAGTATCCTGCGTTGTTGCATACGTATAGAGGCGCGCTTGTTTTAACAACATTACGTTATGCTTACGATATTGTTGACCCGCAGGATTTTGAAGAGGTCAAAAAGTTAAAGGAGCCCGATAAAGCTGAGTTAGATATGGCTATAAAAATAGTGAGTGACCTTTCAGGCGACTTTGATATTACTGAATTCGAAGACACTTACATGAAAAGGGTTGAAGAACTTATAGCGCAAAAGCTGAAAGGCGAAAAAATCCAAATCGAGAAGCCGCCAGAAGTGGAAGCTAAAGGTCTCATGGTTGCGCTGCGAGAAACTCTCAAGCAGTTGGAACAGAAATGAGCCGCCATATTTACAAGCCTATGCTTGCAAAGGTTGCCCCCAACCCTTTCTCGGATAAAGACTGGATTTTTGAGATTAAATGGGATGGCTTCAGGGCCATAGCCTATATCGATGAAGAGCTTAGCATAAAAAGTCGCAATGAAAATGAATTAAAACACAACTTTCCGGAACTGGCTGAGCTAACACGGTTAGCTAATGGCTTAGTTGTTGACGGTGAAATCGTTGTGATGAGAGAAGGCAAGCCTGGCTTCCAAACCCTGCTGGAGCGTGGTCAAGCTGTTTCAGCTGGCGTGATTCAAAGGCAAGCCAAACGGGCGCCAGTTACATACATTGTTTTTGATGTTTTAGAGAAGGATGACAAACCGCTCATTAAGCTGCCGTTAATGGAGCGCAAAAAGATTTTGAAGGACTCATTGAGGGAAGGCTCATATGTGCTCCTGTCCGATTTTATTGAGGAGAAAGGAGAAGCCTACTACCAACTAGTCTTAGAGAAGGGTTTAGAAGGAGTGGTGGCGAAAAAGAAAGATAGTCTCTATGAAGAAGGATTGCGAACTGGGAGTTGGTTGAAAATTAAAAAACTGAAAACTTGTGACTGCGTAATTTTCGGTTACACAAAAGGAGAGCAATCTAGGGAAAAAACGTTTGGCGCCTTAATTTTAGGACTTTACGATAAGGACGGCAGACCAGTTTACGTTGGCAAAGTCGGGACAGGTTTTACTGAAGAAACTCTTGGAGTTTTAAGTGACAAATTTGAAAAATTAAAAACGGAGCTTGCCCTTTTCAAGCCTGGATTTGGTGATGGGGTAACTTGGCTTGAGCCCAAGTTGGTTTGTGAAGTTGCTTATCAAGTGGTAACGCGGGATATGAGGTTAAGAATGCCACGTTTTAAAAGTTTAAGAGAGGACAAGTCACCAGCCGAATGTACACTTGACCAACTAATTGAAAACAAAAAAACGGGCACGGCCGACGGCGATAGGCTTTCGGAATATGTGTCGAAACGCAATTTCGGACAGACTCCTGAACCTGCGGGCGGAGAGAAAAAGGAGGAGAAACTTATTTTTGTGATCCAAGAACACCACGCAAGAAGATTGCACTATGACCTGAGACTAGAAAGTGGTGGTGTCTTGAAAAGCTGGGCTGTTCCGAAAGGGATGCCTGAGTCTGCTGGTGAGCGGCGTTTGGCGGTGGAAACGGAGGATCATCCCTTTGAATACGCAAGTTTTGAGGGCACGATTCCTGTGGGGCAATATGGGGCTGGGACTGTTAAAATCTGGGATAAAGGTAGTTACGAAACTAAGGTTTGGGAGAATGATAAAATTGAGTTTACGCTTAAGGGTCAAAGGCTTAAAGGACGGTATATTCTTGTGCGGTTAAAGAAGGCTAAAGACGATAAGTCTTGGTTGCTGCTAAAGGGTAAAGAGTAGCATGCAAACTTTCATTTAGTTTTTTTTATCTGGAGTGTCGCTTTTGGATGTAATGGCAGTTGGCTGCGTTAGTGGAGGTTTTCCTGACCTGACCTAGGTGTTGTGAAGGGCAGAGTGTTGTTTGATTTGCGTGGGAGAGGAAGTTTGTAATGTTGAAGAATGGTTTTGCACAATAATAGGTGTTTTAGGCTTTATTGTGCAGTTCAGACCTAAAATTTTCATGGTGATTTAAATAGGAAGGGTAATGCGGGGTTTTACGGTGGTCCTATTTTTTTAGATAATAAAGGGTAAAGATGCAACAATGGAGCTTGCTTGAGGATATTTTTGTTTCTAGGAAAGCTGTAGTAATTGTCGGGAGCAATCTGCCTGGTGATGCCCTAAACAAGCAGGTTGAATGGAATGAAGAGCTAAATAAGCGTGCAGAAAGATTACCTGAAGAGATAACGGTGATGAAAAATAGTAGGGCTAAGAAGGTGGTAAAATGAAGAAGGAAGAAACGGTTGCTGCAAGGTTGCCTGAAGCATTAGTATCGGATTTAAAGAAGATAGAGGGCGTGGAACAAATAGACCGTTCAACAGTGCTGAGAAAGCTGCTTAACAAGGCTGTAAGGGAATGGAAGAAAGAGTATGCAGCAAAGCTTTACGCTGAGGGCTCAATAACTTTGGAAAAGGCTGCCATGGATGCTGGTGCGTCTGTGAGAGAGATGATGGAATACTTAAAGCAAAAAAAAGTGCCCTCTCAGTATGATACAGAAGACTTAGATGAAGATATGAAGAACTTCTATAAGAGAATGGCCTGAAAAACATGAAGAATCAACGAGAAATGAAGACTTACAAAAAGCAGTTACTGTTGGCGGAAGCGTTGCTGGTGGAAAGGAGAAAAGAACAAAAGTTAAAGGCACCTTAGGCAAGATAGAGGTTGATGGGGAAGGGGACATACGGCTGTGGGCAGACAGAATAAAGCCTTATCTAAGCAAGCAAATGAACGTTTTCGGCTACTTCGGCAAAAATTCTTAGGTTATCCTCCTTCGGATGTAACTTCAAGGAAGATAAAGCCTTGTTGATTTTTTGTGTTTTTTGGATAGATATAATAACATGTTTGAATGAAAAGTAAGAAAAATAGTCAGTGACGTTAGAGGGGCTTGAGCGTTGGGTAATGTGCTGTATGTTGGCGCTTTCACCAATAAATTGTTAAGATTATTTTTTGGCGGTAACCTATGCCGCTTAAGCATGCGGGGTGTGTAATGGGTAGTTTCTTTGGTAAGTTCTTGTCTTCTTTGAGAAAGAATGTTTGGGCGCTTGCGGCTTTCATTATTCCTTTGGCGATAAGAAGTGTGCCTGAGTTTTTATCGTGGCCTTACCCGCTTGGGTTGGATACGCTTAACGTTGTGCCGCAAATCCAGAGCGGTTGGGTGTTTTCTTTGGGTCCAGTTGGTTTTCTGCATACGACTGGAATGTTTTATGTGTTTGCGGGTTTGCTTTACTGGTTGACTGGTAATGTTGTTTTTGTGTTGAAGTTTTTTGGGCCTGTGCTTTTGGCTGTGCTTTGTGGTATGTTGTTTCTTTATGCAAGAAAGGGATTGGGCTGGGGTAATGCGAAGTCTTTGCTTGTTTCTGTTTTGGCGGCTACTTATTTTGTGTCTTTGCGGGATTCGTGGGATCTTTACAGGCAGACGCTGGGGCTTATTTTTTTGGTGGCTGCGCTTATTTCTTTGAAGTCTTTTGGTTCGCCGCGTAAATATTATGTTGCGGGCGTGTTTATGGTTTTAACTGTTTTGAGTCAGCAGCTTGCTGCGGTTATTTTGCTTTTTGTTATTTTGGTTGAGGCTGCTCGGTTGCTGGTTAAAAAATCAGTAAGAGAGTCTGTTTATTTGGTGGGTTCGGCTGTTTTGGCTGGTGCGGTTTTCTTGTTCCAAAGGGTTTCCTTGTCGACAAGCAGCTTTGGCGCTTTCAGCGTTCCCACCAGTTATGTGGCTTCGGGTCCTTCGGTTTCTTTGGGTTTGTTTATGGCTGGGCTGCTGGTTTATTGTTATGTCCTTATTTTGCCTTTGGTGCTGGTTGGTTTGGTTGGTTTTAAAGCTTCAGCTATGCATTATTGGGCGGTGCTTTGTGTGGGTATAGTGGTTTTGGAGATGATAAATCCTAATTTGCCTTTTTATTTTTGGAATCGATGGGTGTATTTGCTTGTGTATCCGCTGTTGTTTTTTGCGGTTCATGGGTTGGATAACCTTTGGAAGTTCTGGTCCAGTCATAGGGGCAAAATTAGGCGTTTTGTTCCCAAGGTTTTTGCAATAACGTATTTAGTCTTGCTTTTGACGCTGTCTGGGTGTTATTTGGCTGTGGGTCCGGAGAATCAGATTGCGTTTTTCTCTAAAGATAATTCGTATTTGGCGTTTATTCCGTCTTCTATGCTTCAGAACACGTTGCCTATTAGTGATAATCCGTCTTTGGTTAATTGTTTTGATTGGATAAACAATAATACTTCTGCTGATTCTGTGGTGGTGATTCATTATGCGTTGGATGATTTGGCTGATATTTACGTTAAAGGCAGGTTAATAGTTCCTGTTAATCACGGTCCTTCTATGTGGGGTTATCTTCAGAATGAAAGTGCACTTGCAGATGGTATGGTTAATGATGCGAGGGTTGCTTTAAACAATGGTCATAGCGCTGCTTATACTGTTTGGTGGGTAAGTGGCGAAGGTTGGTATGGGATCCCATCTTTGCCATCAAGCTTCCAAGAGGTTTACAGATCAGGAAGCATGGCAGTGTATTCATACAACTTAAGTGATTGAGAATCCTTGTGTTTTTTGCTTGGTTTTCTATTTTGCGCGCCCTTACTACTAAGCTTGAAAAGATTTTTTATACGAAAAGCTTTTAATGTTAAACTAGCGAGTAATGGTTCTATTGCCTATGAGCATGGAGAGGAATGGGAAATGGCGAAAGTAACAGCGCATATTTTTTACTTTAAAGAAAAACTTTGCGGGCGTCCCGACCCAAGGGCGACGGCAGCAGAAAAGAATCAAGATTTACTTTCTGTTGAAAAACTTTTCAAGATTAAAAAATTTGCTTTGCGTCGTGGCGTCTGGTTTAAAGCCTTAAACCGAATTGAAAGGGGCGTCTTGGATCTCACCATGAAGTACGTTGACAACGTTAAAAGTACAAAGCTGGCCAAAGTGTTGACGGCCATAATACAAAAGCTGAAGCAGGCAACGGAAAGCATGGTTGACAGGTTGATGAGGACTGTAGGCATCGCTTTAGCTCAAAAGTCAAGTAGTATAGCGGTAGGTTGGGGTAACGTTTCTGCTAAAAGCTGGGCATCTGATTTGCCGTTTGCAGCTTTCTTGGCTGTAATGCATACAAGTAGTGACTTTAGGCAACATTGAAGCGGTTAAGTGTTAATGCGTAAATCTTTGAAAGTTTTGGTTACTGGTGGGGCTGGCTTTATTGGCAGCTATTTAGTTGATCGATTAGTTAAAGATGGCTATGAAATTAGAGTTATTGACGATTTATCTACTGGTAGACTTGATAACATTCAAAATCATTTGAATGCTGGCAAGATTGATTTTATTAGAGGCGATGTTCGCGATGCTTCGCTTGTTAGAAAGACCGTTGATGGTGTTGATGTGGTTGTTCATTTAGCTGCTGTGACGAGTGTGCCTTTTTCGGTTGAGAATCCTGATTTAACTTTTGATGTTAACCTGTTGGGTACGTTGAATTTAATTCGTGCGTGTGCTCAAGAGGGTGTTGGTAGGTTTGTGTTTGTTTCTAGTTGTGCAGTTTGTGGTGAGCCTGAGTTTTTGCCTGTGAAGGAAGAGCATCGGGCTGATCCGATTTCGCCTTATGCTGAGTCTAAGCTTATAGCTGAGAGTTACTGCTTGGGTTTTCAGGAGCGGCAGCTTTTAGGGTCGGTTGTTTTGCGTTTCTTTAATGTTTATGGTCCAAGGCAGGGCATGAATGATTATAGTGGAGTAATAACGCGTTTTGTTGACAGTGTAAGACGAAAGGAGCCGTTGGTGATTTATGGTGATGGTTCACAAACACGGGATTTTGTTAGTGTCTATGATATTGTTGAAGCAGTTTTAGCTTCCATGAAAAGCAGTAATGCTGAGGGCGAAGTTTTTAATGTTGGTTCTGGTAAGCCCACTTCTATTGGTGCGTTGGCTAAGACGGTTTTAGAGTTGGCTGGCGTGGACTTGGAGATTCGTTATGAAAAGCCCAGAGCTGGCGACATCAAGGATAGTTATGCGGATATTTCTAAGGCTAAACGGCTGCTGGGTTATGAGCCGCGGGTTTGTTTGCGGGATGGTTTGCGAGTGTTGCTTGAAGAAAAATTGGCAGTTAGCTAAATGGTTGAAATTAAAGATACAAAGAAATTATTAGATAGGTTAGCAGTTAATGGAAGCAATTTGCTAGCGCGCGCTAAAGTACTGATTAAAAAAGGCGTCAGGAAACTTTTTAAGCGTAGTACTTTAACCATTTATGTAGGGCAATCAGCATGCAGAACGTTGTGAAGGTTACTAGGAAAGGGCAAACTACTATCCCAGCGGAGATTAGGCAAAAACTGGGAATAAATGAGGGTGATGACCTCTTAGTTGAAGCTACTGACCAAGGGCAAGTAGTTTTTAGCCCGTTTCGCAGACTGGAGGATTGTGCAGGTATTTATTCAAAATATGGCAAGCCTGAGGAAATGAAAAAAGAGATTGAAAAGGTTCGAGAGGAGTACTAGCGTGAGAGAGGTTGTGGATACCAGATTCCTCATGGAGTATTTTTATTCAGATGAAGCTGATGTAAAGCAAAGAGCGTCAAGGAAAATTAAGGAACTTGTTTTGCACAAAGAAGGCATACTTCCAACGATAGTCATTGGTGAAACCATCCAGAATGTTTGCCAAAACATCGGAAAAGATGAAGCAGAAATTTGCTTTGCGCGGCTTATGAAAAGTGCGCTTAAGATTGAAGACTTAACTGCTGAAATAGCCAAGCAGGCGGGGTTTCTAAAAAGTAAACACCGAGATATCCCGATCGGTGACTGTATAATTGCCGCCACAGCAATAGCAAACCGGGCAGGAATAGTCTCTGACGACCCGCATTTCGACGGAATACCGGAAACAAAAAGAACTTGGATATAGCGCTAAGGGAAAGAGCGTTAGGTTGGATAGGATAATGATAGACCCAGAAGTTCTGTCTGAGAAACCAGTTATTAAAGGAACCCGCATTCCTGTTTATCTTATCATCGAACTTTTAGCTAGGGGCATGACGGAAAAAGAAATACTAAGGCAATATCCCACTCTAAGGAAAGAAGACATCAAAGCTGCGCTCCTTTATGCTTCTAATTGCATAGAGAATGAAGAAACAATAGTGATCTGAGAGCTGCAACTTTTGATCAAGATGATAGTGGCGCGCTAAGAAGCGGTTGCATGAAGTTGGCGGTTGCGTGTTTTTTGAATTTGTTAAATTTTTATAAGCGAGTAGATTATCGGGATACTATGAGATGTTTAGTGTCGTCCTTTGTAAGATTTTTGTTTGGTGTTTAGGTGTATGGCTGGAAGAACTTTGGATGAAATAAGAGAGGAGCTTCAACTGTTAAAGCCTACGCTTAAGAAACGGTTTAAAGTGGAGTTTTTGGAGATTTTTGGGTCATACATTCGTGGTGAACAAACAGAAAAGAGTGATGTTGATGTGCTCGTTACTTTTAGGGCGCCTTATAGCTTGTGGGAGCTTATAGATGCTGAGAGGTTTCTGAGACGGAAGCTTCACGTGAAAGTTGATTTAGTGCCGAAGGATAGCGTAAAATCAGCGTTGAAAGATCGAATCTTGAGTGAAGCTGTAGCGGTATGAAAGGTACGTTGGTTTTACGTGTTTGAGGATTAGGTGGAGCAGTCATGTCGAAGATAAGATTGCGAAGGAACTTTCCAAGTTAGGGGTTACCAAGGATTTGCTGGAGGAAATAGTGAAAGTACCTGATGAGGTTTTGTATGATTCTGTTAGCGGGCGGTATGTTGCTTCAAAGTTGAAGTGTAATGTTGCGGTTATTTATGAGCGGGATGTTGAGGATATGTTTATTATAACCGCAATCTATAGCAGTAAGCTTGATGATGTTATCCTTAGAAGGAAGCGTTCGGGGAGATGGATTTGATTATAAAGTACGATTCTGCTGCTGATGTTTTCGTCGTTAAAGTTCGGGAGGGCGCGTTGGTTAATGAAGAGTTGCTTGATAGCGATGTTGTCTTGGGTTACGACCGAAAAGGCAAAGTTGTTTCTGTGGAGATACTTGACGCGTCCAAAAAGGGGCTCCTCTCCGCATTCCTAGAGCTGGCGAAGTCGAATAAGGATACAGCTAAGCTTCTGCTTTCCAAGATATATTGAAATGAACTTTATGCATTTGAGTTTTGCATATGCCCAGGCGCTTTAAGTGTATGGTTGCAAGAACTCTGGATGAAATAAGAGAGGAGCTTCAACTGTTAAAGCCTACGCTTAAGAAACGGTTTAAAGTGGAGACTATAGACATCTTTGGTTCTTATGCGCGCGGTGCACAGGGTGAAGAGAGCGACATTGATATTTTAGTGACTTATTCGCAGATGGTGAGTTTTTTCACAGTGTATGATCTTAAAAACTATTTGCAACGAAAACTCCGCGTTAAAGTTGACGTTATTTCGAAGAAATTTCTTAATCCTTACATTAAGGATCGAGTACTGCGGGAAGCCGTACCAGTATGAGCATGTTCGATGTATTAAGAGCTTCCAATACTTTTTTCCTAACCAGAAAATTGCCTGTGCCTACACAAAGTTTGCTTTGCAGACGCTGCCTAAAACCTTGGGAATTTCATAATCTTCCGAACTTTTTTTGAGGGCACGTAGCTTTGGTTGAACTTGAAGATACTCGGAAATTATTAGGTAGGTTAGCGGTTAATGGAAACAATCTGCTTGTGGTTGCTGGTATTCCAGCTTACAATGAAGAGAAGACCATTGCCCGGGTTGTCTTGGGGGCTCAGAACCATGCGCACATTGTTGTTGTCTGTGACGACGGTTCATCTGATTTAACTGGTGAAATTGCTGAGCGGCTTGGCGCAGTGGTTGTTCGTCATGAGCGAAATCTTGGTTATGGTGCTGCTTTGCAGAGTTTGTTTAAGCGGGCGCGCGAATTAAAAGCCGATGTACTAGTTACTTTAGATGGAGATGGACAGCATGATCCTGCTGAGATTCCACGGCTAGTAAAGCCCATTGAAGACGGCGTTGCAGAGGTTGTTTTTGGCAGTAGATTCATGGATAAAAATGGGTCTGTCGAGATGCCTGCGTATAGGCAGTTTGGTGTGAAGGTTATCACAAAGTTAAGTAATGGCTCGGGTAAAAACGGCGTGAGCGACGCTCAAAGCGGCTTTAGAGCCTACAGCAAACTTGCCATGGAGCAGCTGGGAGCCATTTCTGAGAACGGTATGAGTGCCAGCATCGAAATTCTCCGAGCAGTCCATAAAAGTGGCTTAAAAGTCTGCGAGGTTCCTATCTCCTGCAAATATGGCGACAACGTAGGCGCGGAAACTTCGACTAAGCATCCGCTTGCACATGGAATATCTCTCATAATGTCTATTGTCAGACTTGTAGTCGAAGACCGACCCCTAATCTTTCTCGGAATACCTGGCATAATATCTTTAGCTGCGGGTACTTTGTTTGGCGTTTGGATGATGGACCTATACGTGGCTGAGGGTCGAATAGTCACTAATGTTGCTTTGGCATCTATAGGCTTCTTGCTACTAGGCTGCTTCATGGTCTCGACAGCTATAACATTATATGCAATAACTCGGTTATCAAGTAAAGTTAAACATTAAATGAGTAAACGAGGTTTAACCATGAGCAAAAAAGTGTTAGTCACAGGCGGATTGGGCTTCATTGGCTCAAATCTAGTTCGAGAGCTAAAAAACCGTGGATATGAAACGTGGACTTGCGACCTAATGCATTCTTGGCAACCAAACTATGTTCGCTGTGACGTGAGCAAATTCAGCCAAGTTGAGCGATTGTTTACGGAGAACGATTTTGATTACGTATATCATGCTGCAGCAGAGTATGGCAGATGGAACGGCGAAGACTACTACGAAAATCTCTGGCAAACAAACGCTGTAGGCACCAAAAATATTCTCCGAGTTCAGGAGAAGAAGAAGTTCCGAATGATATTCTTTGGGAGCGCCGAAGTGTACGGCGACTACGACGGCGTTATGCGGGAAGACGTAATGGACACTATTCCGATTAAGCAGATGAATGACTATGCCATATCCAAGTGGGTCAACGAAATGCAGATACTCAACTCCGCCGCGATGTTCCAGACAGAATCGGTTCGCGTCAGACTGTTCAACGTTTACGGTGTCGGAGAGCACTACACGCCCTACCGTGGCTGGATACCCAAATTCATCTACAAAGCAATGAACGACGAATCCTACACCGTTTACTTAGGACACAAACGCACGCTCGAATATGTCGAAGACCTCTGTAGAACCCTTGCCAACATAACCAGCAACTTCAAGCCAGGCGAAATCTACAACCTTGGCGGAGACACACAGTACGACATCAAGTACGTCTCTGACCAAATTTTGAAGAACCTGAACAAAGATGACTCCAAAGTTAGCTACAAAGAAGCTGAACCCTTCACCACAAAAATCAAAACCCCCGATGCATCGAAAGCGAAAAGAGACTTGGATTTCAAATTGACGATTTCCGCTGAAGAAGGCATCCGAAGAACAGTTGCATGGTTCAAGGAACTTTACGGCAAACAAGAAGCTTAACAAGGAGAATGACCGCGTGAAGAAAGAAGTTTATGGCGCGTTTGATGGCAAAACGGTGCTTGTGACGGGTGGCGCAGGAGCAATCGGGTCAAACCTCGTCAAAACCCTAAGCCAACTGGAAACAAAGAAAATCATTATCTTGGATGATCTATCCTCATCTTATGAGTGGAACATTCCTGTAAATTCTAAGGTTGCTTTCATCAAAGGCAGCGTTCTTGACGATGAAAAGCTCAAGTGGGCGTTCAAAGAAAAGCCCCAAATAGTTTACCATCTGGCAGCGCATTTCGCGAACCAGAATTCAGTGGACAACCCCGAAACGGACCTGATGGTTAACGGGATGGGCACGTTGAAGGTTCTTGAGTACGCTAACCTCGTCGGCGTTGAGCGCTTCATTTATGGCTCTTCCGGTTGCGGAATATACGGTGCAGACTCAAAAATGCCCTTCGAAGAACATGATATATCAATGAAGCTCTACACGCCTTATCAAGTCACAAAGATGCTTGGCGAGCTATACACCAACTATTTCTACAACCTGTATCGTCTCCCAATCGTGAATGCAAGGTTCTTCAATTCATATGGTCCAGGTGAAGTTCCAGGGAAATACCGAAATGTCATACCCAACTTCTTCTATTGGTCCATTAATAAGCAGCCATTACCAATCACTGGAACAGGCGATGAAACAAGAGACTTTACTTATGTTGGAGACATAGTGAATGGGTTGTTGGCCATGGCTCATTATCAGAATGCTGTAGGTGAAGCTTTCAATCTGGCAACAGGTCGAGAAATCAGAATAGGCGACCTCGCCCAGTGGATAATTGAGATAACTGGTAATGAAGCTGGAGTAGTGTTTAAAGAGCAGAGAGATTGGGATAAAAAGAATAGACTCTTGGCTTCAATTGAAAAGGCAAAGCGCGTTCTTGGATATGAACCAAACATGGATTTCAAAAAAGGTCTAAAGCACGTCCATACTTGGTTCAAAGAAAATTGGCAAAACATTACGGATTCACAATCGTTCAATTAACATGATATACCTAACTGTTACATTTGTGGGTCCTGCATCGTGAGAGTTCTAGTGGTAGCTCAATATTTCCCGCCCGATATGGGTGGCGGTGCCACAAGAGCTTACAACATGGCAAAGGGGCTCTCACTTGCAGGTTGTGATGTAACAGTAGTTACTGCTTTTCCTCATTATCCTACTGGAAACATACCAACCAAATATCGTAGAAAATTGTTGGCTATCGAAAACGAAGGGAAGTTAAGAGTAATACGGACATTTGTTCCCCCGGTAGCGTCAGAAGGGTTTACCAAGAGGTTTTTTCTATTTACATCTTTTGTGTTTTCTTCTTTATCCGCATTGCCGATAGTTCGTAAAGTTGACGTGGTATATGCTTCGAATCCGAACATAATTGCCATGATTCCAAGTTTAATGTATAAACTGGTTAACAACTGTCCCGTGGTTCAAAATATAGATGATCTTTGGCCTGAAGCCCTTTACGATTTAGGCATGAACAGCAAGTCTCTACCGGCAAAATTGGGTGAATTAGTAGCCAAAGTAACATATAGATTTGCTTCAGCTATTACACCAATCAGTCCTGCGTATGTCAAGGTATTAACTCAAAAATATAATGTGAAACCAAGCAAAGTTAGTGTAGTGCCAGCTGGCGTTGACTTGGCAATGTTCTCTTGTAAGAGAACTACTGGATCAAAAAATGGTAAGTTCAGAGTTTTGTATATTGGTGCCTTCTCTCCAGCATACGATTTTGGCCAGATATTCCGAGCGGCGAAGCTGTTGGCTAATTCTGAAGGGATAGAGTTTGTTATCCAAGGTGGGGGCGAACTTGCTTCGGCTCTAAAATCCAAAATTGGAGAGACAAAATCAAATAATGTTAAAGTGATTGAAAAAATTGTTAGTCGCCAAGAAGTTGTAAAAGAACTCTATGAAGCTGATGCACTGCTTCTTCCTTTAAACGGTATTGGCTCTATAGAAATGGGCATATCTTCTAAGCTCTACGAGTATCAGGCCGCAGGCAAGCCTATAATATGTTGTTCAAGTGGTCAGCCTGCTCGTTACGTTTCAGAAACCAAGTCTGGAATTATTGTTGGACCCGGAGATCACGAGGCGTTGGCAAAAGCGACGATCGAGTTGAAGGAGAATCCAAGCCTGGCTCGGATGATGGGTGAGAACGGAAGAAAATACGTGGAAACTGAAGCATCCATCGAGACCGTAGGATTACAGATGAAAGAGATCTTCGAAACGCTGTTAGAGAGAAGAGCATAGAAACGTGAGAATTTTATTCGTGACTCCGTACTTCTATCCGGCTGAAGCTTTTGGTGGTCCTGTTAAGGTTGCGTTTGATGTTGGAAGAGAATTGGTGAGGCGTGGTCATGAGGTTGTTGTGTTTACTTCTGATGCTAAGGATTTGGAGAATAGGCTTGATGTAGAACGTGATGAAATTGAGGGGATGCAAGTTTACTATTTCAGAAATTTGTTTATGTCTCTCGTTAAGTGGTCTAAGCTTTTCATAACGCCTGACTTGCCTAAGAAGATGATGTCAGATTTAAAATCGTTTGATATTGTTCATGTCCATGAGTATACTACTTATCAGAACATTGTTGTTCATCATTTTGCCAAGAAGTTCGGGGTTCCATATGTTCTTCAGGCGCATGGTTCTCTACCTAAGATAGGCAGGCAAGCTAGAAAATGGATTTATGATGCTTTCTTTGGTTCTACGTTGTTAAGAGACGCTTCGAAGGTTATTGCTCTTAGTGAGATTGAAGCTGAGCAGTATAAATGCGCTGGTGTGCCTGCAGAGAAGATTGCTATAGTGCCTAATGGAATCGACTTGACGGAATATTCTGATTTGCCGCCTAAAGGGTCCTTCAAGAAAAAGTTTGGCTTAGAAAAGAACGAGAAAATAGTGCTATACTTGGGCAGGATACATGAAATAAAAGGGATTGACATTCTCGTTAGAGCTTTTGCGAATATCCTTCATAAGTTGGACGATGTCAGGCTTGTGATTGTTGGTCCTGACGATGGTTATCTTGGTGAAATTGAAGCTTTGATTAAGGCTTTAAAGATTGAGAATAAAGTGCTAATTTCAGGTCCATTGTATGGTAAAGATAAACTAGAGGCCTATGTTGATGCTGACGTTTACGTGCTGTCTTCGATTTATGAAATTTTCGGGATAAGTCTGCTTGAAGCTTATGCTTGCTCAACTCCGGTAATTGCGTCGTCTGTTGGCGGTCTTAAAGATCTGGTCATTAATGGAGAAACAGGTTTCTTGGTTGAGCCTGGATCAATAGTGGAATTATCTCGTTCCATAGTTTTCATGATAGATAACTCTGCCAGCGCGAAACGAATGGGCATGAAAGGCAGAGAATTTGTTAAGAACTTCAGTGCGTGGACAGTTATCAATAGACTTGAGTGTTTATACGATGAGATTGCCTCAAAAACGCCTTGCAAAAACTAGAAATTACGTCAAGAAATCTGTAGCAAGGCAGACTCAATGTGACCGCTTTCGCTATTTTATGAAACCCAAAAACTGGGACTCAAATTATTGAAAGTAGTTCACGTTACATTTAACTTTCCGCCTGAGATGGGTGGAATAGGCAGATACGTACAAAACCTTTCAGACTATCTCGTTAAGAAAAATATTGAAGTAGCTGTAGTTACGCTGGCCACAAGATTGCACTATTCGTGTTCAGAGCCGAAGGCAATTCAAGTATTCCGCGTTAAGGCTTTTCGGCTTCCTCTGTCTGATCCAATCCCAATTAACCTGTTTAGTGTGCTTCGAGTCTTGACAAAAACGCGAAATCCCAAAATTTTACATCTGCATGGTCATCTTACTTTTTTTTGTTTATTCAGCGCTTTTTTTTGCAGGGTTCTCCGAATTCCTTATGTGGTTACTCATCATGGAGAGGGTTTGGAATCTGGATCGTTGAGTAAAATAAATGGAATTATAAGGCATAATATGATTGCCAAGTATGTTTTAAGGAATGCAAAACTGATTATCAGTGTAACGGAAAATGAAGTTGAAATCATGATTAAGAAATACGGGCTTTCTGCTGACAAGATTACAGTAATACACAATGGAGTTAACTCAAAACAGTTTGGTCTATCATCCGCAAGTCACGCTATTCCAGAAGAATGGTCGAATAAGAGGGTTATTCTTAGCGGAGGAATTTTGGGCAGGGTGAAAGGATTCGAATATCTCATACGTGCCGTGAGTTTGGTTGTTAAAGAGTACCGGGATGCTCGTCTAATAATAACAGGTGACGGGCCAGATAGAGCCAGACTACAAAGTATTTCTGATTCACTGGGAATGGGGGAATTTGTCAAGTTTTTAGGGCGGATAGAACCTGACCTTCTTCCATCAATCTATGATTCATCTTTTATGTATGTTTTGCCCTCGCTGTACGATGCCTGTCCCACAACTGTACTGGAAGCAATGGCTTCAAGGAAGCCAGTAGTTGTTACTTCTAATGGGGGTCAAAGAGAATTAGTTATTAATGGTGTAAACGGGTTTGTTGTCCCACCTGCCAACATAAAGGCATTGGCTGAAGCAATCTTGACTTTGTTGTCACATGAAGTTCTGGCAACCGAGATGGGATCTCAAGGAAGGAAAATGGTTGAAGAGAACTATGATTGGGATAGAATAGGCCAGAAAATACTTCAAACCTATTCTAATCTGCAAAAGGATGAATGTCTAAAATGAAAGGACCTTGCTTATGTATATGGAGATCCCATAAACAATTATTGTAGTCGGGGTAAACACAACAACTGCCCAAAAGATTGTTGATTCAATGAAGGCGTTAGAGTTGGATTTCAGGCTATCAAGGGAAGAATACGCAAATGCCCTCCTTAAGAAAATCGGACTTAAATCCCTCAATTCCCTGTTTGAACTAATAAATCCTCGGGACATAAAGTGTCTTCTTTTAACTGGTAGTCTCGCAAACGGTGAAGGCACGGTTATTAAATATGGATCGCCATTAATTGCTAGCGATTTTGATTTTGTGGTTTATCTAAACCCGTTCTATTACCTCAAGAATAAGCGAAATTTTGGCACGCTATCTCAGCAAGTTTCTACACTTCTCAAACAGAAAGGAATCGGCACGCATGTAGCCTTTTTACCAGCAACAATACCTTTTAACAGAAATCTTGGTTTTGCTGTTTCAAATATTTATGAATACGAAAACGCTGTTGCCAGCCGATGTTTGTTCGGGAAAAAACCACTGTTCAACGAATCTGTGAAACCGACAAAGAAAGATGCTCTAGAACTAACATTTACAGTTGTTGGGGAATTGCTTTTCGCGGATGTGCCGAAGCTTTCCCAGGTCGAACAAACCTATGTTTATGCAAAAAGGTCGTTGACTTTGTTAAACTCTTTACTGATTTCACGGGGGTTTTTCTCTGCCACTTATCAAGAAAGAATCGAAATCGCAAAAGAACATGCCGGAGACACCTGTTTGGACTCGAATGAAATTAAGGTTTTAGAATTTTTTACTGAATACAAGTTATCAGGTTCCCTCTCGCAGCTCCTTTCTTCGCTAGGTTATAGCGACCTATATGATCTCATTCAGTTTCAGAAGGGCTTTTTGTTTATGATTCTATTAAGAACTTTATGCTTTGAGCTCACCTGTTATAATGAGACAAAGAGCGCCCGAAAACGAATCAGTTCCACACAAGAAATGACTAATCAGCTACCAAAATTGTTGGGCGAATATTACAATAGTTCTGAGACATCATTGCTTTCAAGAGCGTATGGAACGATGTTCTATGTTATGTGGTCATTGACAGGAAATAACGATAGAAAAAACCTATTTGCAACGTTCCTTTTTCATAACAAATCACCAAAATTAATTCTTAATATTCTAATAACCCTAATACTGATAGGAAATGGCGAGATCGTATCGAGTTTTTTGGAGGAAGTCTTTCCTTGGTTAGCATTCAGTAGTGAAATCAACATTATTGAGAAAATGGCACATCTGTGGCAAATCGCTCAGGAAAGCATAAAACTTTAATTTCATCTTCAAGAAAAGTATTGTTCGGGTTATCTTGCGGTGAGGACTAAAAATTGAAGAACTTAAAAGTTTTCTTTTACATTGACGCCTTAGACTCAAGTATTCTTACTTCCACACACATGCCTTTTCTGTATAATATTGCAGCGAAACATTCACGTTGGGACTTACACAATGTCTTAGGTTATTCTTTTGCAATACAAGCATGTATGCTTAGCGGCAAATATCCGGAGGAAAACAATCATTGGATGCCTTATTTCTACTCTCCTGAGTCTTCGCCGACCCTTTTCAAATTGCTTAACAAAATTGGAATTCTTTTTCCAATAGATAAGCAACCTTCGCTTCGCTTCATCATTGAAGGGCAATGCAGAAAGTTGTTGCTTAACAAAGGCGTGCATATAAATAATGTTCCTCTAGGGATAGTCAACAAAATCTCTTTGTACCCCTATTATTATATGTGCGAGTTGCCATTTTTTGATGAACTTAGTATTACATTTGACAGAAATGATTCGAAGTTAACATATATAGGTCCGCCTTTCATTAGAAAGCATTTCTACAGTATTTTGCTTGAACATGTTAAGGCATCCCAAAGGGACAATGAAACTGTATTTGTGTATGATGACGCTCTTGACGGCCTCGGTCACAAATTTGGACCGACATCGCAAGAGTATCTTTTGTATGCGAGGTCTTTAGACAGGGTTCTAAATAGCGTGTACCGGCAGCTAAGAGCAACTTATGGGGATCGTTTAACATTTCTAGTCTTTTCTGATCATGGGCAATCTCAACTAAAAGGCAGTTTTGATATTATTTCACAGATAGAAGCTTACGATTTACATTTCGCAAAAGACTATATCTGCTTTGTTGATGCAACAATGGCTATGTTTTGGGTTACAGATAAGGCTGTAAGAGAAAAAATCACTAGTGCATTGTCTTCATTAAAATTTGGAACATTGCTTTCTAATTCGCAGAGGAAAAAATATAACTTGCAATTTAGAAATGAAAAAATGTATGGCGACTTAATATACGTCATGAATCCCGGCTGGTCACTTTTTCCGAATTTTTTTTCGCCTTTTCATCCAATGAAAGGTTTACATGGATACCTGCCAGAGGAACCTGTACAAAACGCGTTCCTTATTTCAGACACAGCTATAGATCATGATATCTTTCACATAAAGGACATAAAAGATGTCTTAATAGGGCTATCGCGTGATTTCCATTAAATTGAAATTAATAAAGTCTATAAGAAATAATCGCTTAGCTAATGTAGGGTGAGTAGAAATTTCAACTGCTTATAGTGAAAGTGCAGCAGTATGTTATGATCAGAAACGTTTTACAACTGAAGATGGCAAACTTTTTGATAAGTTGGAAAAGGACAGATTAAATGAAGCAATACATGTTGTGCCAAAAGAGTGCGAAGTATTGGAAGTAGGCGCTGGGACAGGTCGATTCTCTTTACACCTGGAAAAGCTAGGGTATAAAACATATATTTCGGATTTATCCAAGCCTATGATAACGATTTGTAAGGATAAATTCAATTCAAAACAATCGCAATTTATTGGGTTAGTTTGTTCTTCAACCCATTTACCTTTTCGACCGGAGACATTCGGTTTTGTTTTTTCAATTCGTGTGCTGAATCAACTTTCTTCTCCTCAGGCAGCATTGCAAACAATTCGCGAAATGATACGCGTTTGTAGAAAAGACGGGCATGTACTCATAGAATTTGTAAATGAATCTGGATTATCATACCTTGGAAGACGGCGCACAACTTTTTTATCTGTGAATGGTGTCAAAAACTTGGTTCGCCAGATGGACAAGGTAACTATCGAGAACAATTGGGGTATCTTGTTTTTCTCCCAATCAGTACTTAAGCGAATACCGGCAAAGGTTGCACCTATATTTATCGAAATAGACAAGAAATTTTGTACTGTTTTAAAATTCCACGCAACACGCTGCTACATATTACTTAAAAAAAGCGCTTTCGTTCAATAAAAACTGGACTAATAAACCATGAAAATAGGTCTGTTTGTTCTCGGTGCTCAATATAGACCCAAATTTTTTGATGTAGTTTCAGGGCATGTTCAGGTTGCATTAAAAACAGCGGAAATTTTGCAGAGAAATGGACATGAAGTAACCATCATAACAAATGAAGCGCCAAGTAATTGCAACGTTCCTCCGATCATATCATTAGATAAGATTAAGGTTAACAAAGTTGCAAATATTCAAAATAATTCACTAAAATTCACTGTCCCAATTCATTTCTTAAGCCTTAGGAAATTAATTTGTCAAAGTCATTTCGATTCTCTGCATTTCTTTGGAGCAAATAGCACAGCTTATTTGTTATCATCAATAAAAGCATCTAATGTAAAAATAAAATCATTGATGACATTTACTAATTATAATCAACCACGCAATAGAATTCAAAGACTTGTTGAGAGAAATTTGTTCAGTCGTATAGATCAAAATATCGCGTTAACAGAGTATACACAACGAAATATGATGAAGGATGGTTTTAAAGTCGAGATAACTTTCCCTGGAGTTTTAAAGAAATACGATTTTGACCCGTTTAAAAACATCTTTCGGAAAGAAAAAGACGCTGTTTTGTTTTGGCGTTCTGCAACATTAGAAAATGGTCTAGACGTTTGTATCGAGGTTTTCAAAAGATTGAGCGACGAGTATGAATCGACGGAGTTTATTTTTGCGATTCGTTCAACTAATAAATTCGGGAAAGAATTAGTGAACGTGACTACCAATCACAAAAACATAAAGCTTTATCTTCACCCATACAAGGAAAGATCTTTTTCGGATCTAATGAGTTCGGCATCTTGCGTTTTATTGCCGTTTCGCGAACTTTCAATAAATCCGCAGTTTGCTGTTTTGGAAACTTTGTTAAGTGGAATACCGCTAGTAACTACAGATGTGGAATCTAACAAGGAGCTTGTTTCTGACCAATCGCTAATCAATTTTGTAAAGCCTTCCGATATTCAACAAACTTATCATGCAGTAAAATCACTGCTCGAAAGTAAGACTGAAGCACAAAAAAGAGCTGAGAAGGCTAAATTACAGGTAGCCAGAAAGTGGAACTGGTCGTCATATGAGCATAGATTGGTCGATATTTATGAAAGACTTTTTTGAAAAAATTCAGTTTAGATTAAAATTAGAGAAAATAATGATGCATAGATCGCAGATATTTCCAATAATCATCCTGCTATCTTTAACTGTCATCACTCGCCTTTTATTAATAACAATTGTTCCCAATGTTTATAATATTGACGCTTATACATACATTTACAAAGCAACTGGTTTAGCTCTAACTGGAAAAATTAATTTAGCTATAGGCATCCCATTTGAGGTTTTTTTAGGAATTTTTATTAAAATAGGGTTTACTTTTGGTATCGATGCAATTACGGCTTCTAGAATTTGTATGTTGCTTATATCTTGTTTACTCGTTTCTATTCTATATCTTCTAGGCGTTAAGCTATCCGGTAGACTCTTTGGTTTTTCTGCGGCTTTACTTATGATTTTTGAGCCGTACTTTATTTCTTACTCGATAGTCCCTTATACAGATGTTTTTGCTGTCACATTGGCATTATGTGCTATTTATTTTGCCTTGTCAAATAATTGGCATCGGTATATTTTAGTTCCAATTTTTTTCTATCTAACAGTGGCGACCAGAGCTGAATTCTATCCATCTTTAGTTATTCCAATTTTGTTCCTTTATTTTTATAAACTAGGGAAAATCAATTCAAAAAAGACTATATTGTTAGGCATGCTTGCTTTGGTTATTTACATTCTTCCCGCTTTATGGATATATCCAAGGGCAGTTTTGGGCAGGTTTAGCATATTTCAACGATTCTCTTTATTCTTAAAACCGGACTCTTTAAAAATTACTTTATATGATTCATTTGGTCAATTTAATCAACCTATCTTGAACATTATCATCTTTTTTTTAATCACTGCTGGCATTTGCTTAGCACTTGTAAACTTATTTAAACCCAAAATTAGCACTCAAAGAACTGGAGAACGACTTAAAATTTCTCGCAAAAATTTTATCAAGTCAGAAGGACTAATTTTAGGGCTTTCGCTTGGACTATTTTTTATACTACACGTTATTGTTTTGACAGTCTATGGATTTGGCTACGAAGTTATCGGCAATACGGTACAGATAGCATCGACATTGCCAGAAAGATACTTAATTCTTCCAAGCTTGTTACTTATTTATCCCTTGGTCTATCCTCTAACATTTATTATTAAAAAAATTTATAGGAAGTAATAAGTAAAAATGCATGCTAAAATAAAAATTGCAAAAATATCGAAAAAAATGATAAGTTTGATCATCGTTTTTGTTCTTCTTTCTGCAATTTATACCTTTTACTGTACTTCTATGTGGCAAAATGCAGTTACGTATTCAAAAGATTCAGGCGCGGCCGCAGTTGCACGTGCCGATGTTGGCAAATTTTTGTCAGAAAATCTTCATAATAACGAGACCGCTATTGTAGCCATACCTAATGTTTACTATGTTTTGTACCCTGATCTGAGAGGAAAATTGGTTGATTACGCTTCTATATGGAATTTAGCAGGTGTGGAGATCGGTCAGCGTGCGAATCAAGAGGACGTTCTAAAAGTAAGAAATTATTTTATTAACTTTCTTAAGGCGAATCAGAATGTAAAATATGCTGTCAATGATCCAGGGAATCCGTATTCTGCTTTTCTCTTTAACGCCGCAAATTACGACGAACTCATATCTATTCTTAATGAAGTCAAAAACTATACTTACACATTGAGTACTGGTTGGTCTAGCAAGTTAACGATCTATCAGAGAGCGCAATATCATTTATCGTTTAACATTAATTTTTCGTCTATTCAGACAAATTATTCTGTAGCGCCTTCTGACACTTCAGTTCAATTCTTTAATAATAGTATTTCAATTGAAAAAGAAACTTCAAAAGTAGGCTTCTATATTCCGATTAGCGATACAGCGATTGATACCTCAAAGAGTAACCTCTTATCAGTAGAAATGAAGTCAAGTTGTCAAAACTCACAATTTACATTTGTCTTTTATTATGACAAAAACAAAGACGGCTCTTTCAGTGGTTATGGCGTTGATTATGCAAAAAGCATAGTGCTAAATCAGACAAAGCTGGGATTGACTGCTGGCTCATTGTGCAATCTATATCTTCCTATTCCAAGTTCAGATTATAAAGTTGTTCAAATAGCGATAATAATTGCCGGTGATCAAAATGGAACAATTAATCTATCTAATTTGCAGGTATTTGAAAGTTAAGACCTTATGTTTAATTATGCTTCTTAATCTTTTTAGTGGTGTTAAATGAGTAATCAGTTGAGATTAAATTTTCCAATGGCACAATTTGATTGTGAGGATGCTCCAATAAGGAATATTGCAAAGAAATCGCTTGATTTTTTGATAGAAAACGTCGGGGTTGACAATATCCAATCCGTACTTCTCACAGGCAGTCTAGCAAATGGTGAAGGTACCGTTATCAAATCTGATAATTCTTTGCTCGAAAGCGATTTTGATATTGAAGTTTACTTAAATTTTTTTAAATTCATCAAGCTTAAAAATCATATTTTGAATATTTCGGATCAAATCTCAAAAAAGCTTGAGAGAGGTGGAGTTAACACTCATGTACTTTTTCTTCCTACGCGCCAGTCCGTTGCTAAATTATTTGGATTGACATTTTCTTGCTTTATCAATTTGTATTCGATTGAATAAACAGTCTAGTATGGAGAAGAATGAGGGTTCTTGCTTCATTTT